>Ga0302325_10000634_pt1 | contig 94763 bp, 78 predicted proteins | sample Palsa_T0_2_FD_201948 | JGI IMG/M metagenome (GOLD analysis project Ga0302325, IMG submission 201948) | Peat permafrost microbial communities from Stordalen Mire near Abisko, Sweden - Palsa_T0_2 | ecosystem: Environmental > Terrestrial > Soil > Palsa > Peat permafrost | place: Sweden: Abisko...
TCGGTAACCGGCGCGCATCGGACGTTCTTGGCTTCCAGCGACTTCAACATCGAAACCAAATCGTCGCACATCAGGTAAAGTATCGTACCCATTAGGTCGTCCCCTGCATGCGGCTGCACGAAATTCGTGTTCGCTGGATGCACCGCCAGTTCCGCCGGCGGCAGCGCGAATATCAGCCAGTCGTGCCCAAGGTCGACTGCCCGAAATTCAAGAATGTCGCGAAAGAACGCGCGGTCAGCTGCCGGATCCTTGCTGTACAGCAGGAAGTGAGCGCCCGAATCATGCCCCGAGATTAGCAACTATCCGGGTCTTTGAAAATCCGGGAGTGCCCTGGCCGGCGTCCATTCGGGCCCGGGCCCATGTGGCGGGGCGAGCCCTGGCTCGTAGCATCGTGCGCTTCCCAGCGCCCGGACCGAAAATCAGGTGCCCATGCGGCAATGGCCCACAGCGCGTATTCGTGGAATACTGGAAACGCGCCTGCAGGATTTTCGCGACTGCCCAAACCGACCGTGACGACTCCTTGGACAATGTGGATCTCCCTGGCCGTCGTGCTGGTGGTATTCCTCGCCCTGGACCTCGGCGTATTCAATCGCCGCGCGCACCGAACCGGATTTCGTGAGGCGTTGCTCTCCACCGCTCTATCCGTCTTGGCCGCTCTGGCTTTCTGCGCATGGATTTATCTCGCCAAGGGTCACCAGGCCGGGGTGGAATTTCTCACCGGCTACGTGGTGGAAGAGTCCCTGAGCATCGACAACATCCTGGTTTTCCTGGTTCTCTTTCGCGCCCTGAACGTGGCCGAAGAGAATCAGCACAAGGTTCTATTCGCCGGGATTATCGGCGCGCTGGTTCTCCGCGCCGCGTTCGTTGCCGGCGGCGTTTCGCTCCTCCAGCATTTTGAAAAGATCATCTACTTATTCGGCGCCTTCTTGCTGTTTGCTGGATTCCCGATGCTCTTCTCCAAAGGCCGCGAGGTCAGCTATGACCGCAACTGGATGGTCCGCCTGGCTCGACGCTGGTTTCCATTTACCTCGCAGCAGACCGGAAATGGGTTCTTCGCGCGCGTGGAAGGTAAATGGATGGGCACCCCGTTGCTGCTGGCGCTGATCGCGGTAGAGGCCAGCGACATCCTTTTCGCCGTGGACTCGGTGCCTGCGGTTCTGGCGGTCACCCGCGATCCGTTCATCGTCTACAGTTCGAACCTGTTCGCGATCCTGGGCCTCCGCGCTTTGTACTTCACCATCGCCGGTTTTTTGCCGCGCGTCTACTACCTACAAACCGGAATCGCCGCCACTTTGATGTTCGTCGGACTGAAGATGATCGCCAGCGAGCACATTCGTCTTTCGTCGCAGGTGTCGTTGGCAGTTGTCGCGGGAATCATGGCCGTTACGGTGGTTGCTTCGCTGATGCGGGCTAAGCGGCGGCGCGGCGCCAGCCGGCGCCAGAGCTGAATCTAAAACTATTCTCCGCGAAGGATAGCGGGCCCGGAAGCCATAGCGGTGGCAGTCGCGGTGGCCGTGGATGCCGCGGGGGAGGGGGGGGCCGCGGCGGTGGCTGCTGCGGTTGCCGCGCTGGCCATTGCCTCCGCGCTTGCTCCTGGAGCTATCGCGCTTGGCGCAACCACCGCGCGCTTCGTCAGGCGCTTGGATGGCAATCCCACTTGCCGAATCTTGTAGATCAGCGCCCGGTAGCTCACCTTCAGGGTCTCCGCCGTCCGGCGTCGATTCCAGTGATGCAGCTCCAGCGTCTTCAGGATCAGCGCGCGTTCCGCTTCCATGATCACGTTCTTGGTGATCTCTTTCAGCGGCACCACCGCTTTCGATCCATCGCCACCGGGCAGGCCAGGCATCGGCTCGCGGTTGTCGAACGCCGCCCGAATTTCCGGCGCACCCATCAGCACGTACCGAATCACCCAGTTTTCCAGCTCCCGAATATTGCCGGGCCAGTCGTGGTTTTGCATCCAGCGCAGCGTTTCGCCGGAAAGCGCCGGCCGCGGGCGATCGAACCGCCGCGCGCACATCGTCACCAGATGTTGCGCCATGCCAGGGATGTCTTCGCGGCGCTGCCGTAGCGGCGGCATGAAGATGTGGAAAACGTTGATGCGGTAGAAAAGGTCCTGCCGGAACGTGCCGGCGATGATTTCCTTCTCGAGGTTGCGGTTGGTCGCGCAAATCACTCGGGTATCAATCCGTGTTTCTTCCTGATCGCCGATCCGATAGAAGCGGCCGTCCTGCAGCACTTGCAGCAGCTTGGCTTGGCGGGTGGGATCGAGTTCCGCGATTTCGTCGAGGTACAGGCTGCCCAGGTGCGCCATCTCCACCCGCCCCGGCTTGGAGTCGTTGGCGCCCGTGAACGCTCCCTTGCTGTAGCCGAATAGTTCGCTCTCCGTCAACTCGTTGGGAATCGCCGCGCAGCTCACCTTGATGAACGGTCCTTCGCGATACGGCGAGTTCACGTGGATATAGCGCGCCAGAATTTCTTTTCCGGTCCCGCTTTCCCCTTGGACCAGTACCGGCACCACCGTCTGCGCGAGCTTGCCCACCTTCCGGCGGATCGCCTGCATCACCTCGGAAGATCCAAATATGATCTCTTCCGGGATGGGCCCAGTGACTTGGTCGGGCGCGACGATTTTGTCGTTTTTGTTCATTACAAAGCGCTTCTGGGTATTCCTCTAGCAGTGAGGGCGCGATTACCCGAACAATAGGTAGCAGTTAAGTTGCCATTCTAGAATGAAACTGCGCGCCCAAAAGGCTAAGCCGCCTATTATCTGCGCCTTCCGCAAGCTGCGCGGGCCAAGACTACGAGATTCCATCCGCCGCCGCCGGCTTTTACCGCCCGCGAGGTACCACTTCGGTCAAGATAAATGGAAAAACACTTCACAGCCCGGGAAAGGTTATCCGAATCAGGACGAAACGAGCGGCTGAGGGTCGAAATATCAGCGTCCGGAGGCAGGAGCGTGCCGAATCGCTGACCGAAGGTCACGCACCGTACATTGGTCGCGCACAATTCCGGCATGCAACACAAACACTAGACTTGAACAGCATTTCTTGCAACAAAAAATCGGAAGCGATAATTTTCACAGGCCGTTGCGCGAAATACGCCCCGTGAGTCTCCCCGAGGCCGCAGCCTCGGGGCGTCAAAACTTATGAGAGCAGTCTTTGTTATTCGGGAATAACTGATGAGGAAGGGAACTCAACGAATAAAAATGAATTCGCCCTGCTAAATGCGCGCGGCCTCCCCCCGAATAATGTCGTAGCGCTCGATAATCGCAGCCACCCCGCTCAAGTCGCGGGCATCATCCGGCTTGCGATCGACGCGCACTACTCGGCCATGAGCCCGCACAAAAACTTCCGTTCCGCGAGTAATCTCCGCGGGCAGAGTCAAAGTGAAATCAATTTCGGTCCCGGCCGACAGCTCTCTTTCCATGATGAAATAAACCCCTCGCGTGGAAATGTCGCGAGTTTGTCCGCTCTGTGCCCCTGGTTCCCGGTTGAGTGGTGTACGAACATTCACCGGAAGGGACAAATCGTACCGTCGAGCCGTACGACGTTCTGTCATCCCCACTGGTCCTCCCCTGGAGATAGTGAGGCGCACCCCCGCCCCGCTTTAGACACGGGAGCAATCCCGGTACCAAAGGGCGGGCTGGTTCCTCACTGCTCAATTCATTGCCATTCTTTTCGTATTGCGCCGAAAGAAAACGCCGGGCTCGGGGGCTGGGGAGCAGCCGAACGCGGAAAAAGGCCTTGTAAAACGCGGAATCAAACGAATCGCGTCTCTTTTTTCCAAGCGGCCGGCAACGCCCAGGTGTACCGAGCCGTTTAGTGCAAAAGAAGTTCCGCGCGAATCGTAAGTCAAGTGGAAAAGAAAGAAGAAGGACTTTTTTGTAGTGATGTGTCGTGAGTATGCAACAAATTAGTACATTGTGAGTCCTAGAACTAGGACCCGCGCACACCCGTTATCGCAGGAGTTGGGGTACTAGTCGATCGCGATCCCCGTCCCGGATCCAAATTAAACTGCCGCATCTTGTACAACAGCGCCTTATAGCTGATGCCCAGCATCTTCGCGGCATCTTTGCGGCACCAATTCGTTTTTTCCAGCGCGTCGGCGATCGCTTCGGTCTCCGCTTCGTCTTTCAACCCGCGAACCAGCGCTTTTAACCCTTGTTCCTTCGGCGCGGCCACTTCCGCGTGCGGAGCCACGCGCTGCTGCGTGCCGGTCATCTCCAGCAATTCGCGGAAGCTGCCTTCGTCGTCTTCCAGGATCACGTAGCGCTTGACGAAGTTCTCCAGCTCGCGCAAGTTTCCCGGCCAGCCATATTTCAGCGCCGCTTCCAGCAGGTGCGAGGATGGCTCGGGCGGCTGCTTCTGGAATTTTTCGCTGTATTTCACCAGGAAATGGCGGAACAGCAGCGGAATCTCCGCCAGCCGTTCGCGCAGTGGTGGAATATGGATGGAGAGCACGTTCAGCCGGTAATAAAGGTCTTCGCGGAACTTGCCCGAGCGCATCGCTTCCTGCACCGCGACGTTGGTGGCGGCCAGGACGCGTACGTCTACTTGCACCACCGAACGCGCGCCCAGCCGTGAAAATTGGCCGTCCTGCAGCACGTGCAGCAGCTTGGCCTGCAGGTGCGTGCTCATCTCCGCGATTTCATCCAGGAAGATGGTGCCCTTATTGGCGAGCTCGAATTTACCGGGCTTGGCGCGCACTGCGCCGGTGAAAGCGCCCTGTTCGTATCCAAATAGCTCCGATTCCAGCAGTTCGCCGGGCAGCGCCGCACAATTCACCTTAACGAAGGGCTGATTCCGCCGCCCCGAGCGCAGGTGGATCATCCGCGCCACCACTTCTTTTCCCACTCCGCTTTCTCCGCTGATGAATACCGGCACATCTACCGGAGCGATTTGCAGGATCTGCTGGCGAATCTTGAGCATCTGCGGGCTGGCCGCCAGGAACGAGAGGTCCTCGGTTAACTGCTCGCAATATTCGCGCAGCGCCGCATTTTCCGTACGCAATTCCTGTTTCTGACGGCATTTCAGTAGCGCCGCATCCAGTTCCGGTTTTTCGAAGGGCTTGGTCAGGTAATCGAGCGCTCCCAACCGGATCGCTTCCACCACCGTGCCCACCTCGTTCGAACACGACAGCATGATCACGTTCAGGGTGCGGTCCAGCTTCATCAGTTCCCGCAGGGTATCCAGTCCGTCCAGGTCCGGCATCAACACGTCCAGGATGATGAAATTCGGCCGGTTCTCCCCGGTGCCAATGCGCTGCAGCGCTTCTCGGCCGCTGGAGAGGGTGCTCACTTCAAACCCGTCCACCTCCAGCAGCGTCTGGAGATACTTTCGGATGCTCGGTTCGTCGTCCACAACCAGTATTTTTTCTTTTTCAGGCATTAGCGTGTTTTCCCGTCTTCCATTCCGTGGTGCTTCATGGCGTTACTTCACTCCGCATTCATGGGCAAAATAAATGAAAAGCAGCTTCCCTGGCCGGGTTCGCTATCCACCCAGATTTTTCCACGATGCGCCTGGATCAGCCGCTTGGTGATGGCCAGTCCCAAACCCATCCCCGATGTGGAGGGATCCACCCGCACAAATTCCTCAAAAATCTCCTGATGGTACTCGGAGGCGATTCCAGTTCCCGAATCGGCCACCGCGATCAGCACGCTGTTGGTCTTCGGCCCCCGCGGCGCCCGCCGTTCCCGCGCCGGCGCGGCGGAAGCAACGCGCCGCTCCCAAAAATGTGGCGACGCCTTGATGGTCACGCAGCCGCCGGCCGAAGTGTGCTTGAGCGCGTTGTCGATCAGGTTGGCCACGCACTGCTGCACTTTCTGGTAGTCGAACTTGAAACTAGGCAGCCCCGCTTCCACGTGCCTTTCCAGGCGTACTCCCGCGCGTTGAAACGCGTCATCCCACCGGCACGCCACGTCCGCGATGCAATCCTGAACATCGTTGGCCCGCAATTGCAGTACCAGCTTGCCGCTTTCCAGCGCCGAATAGTTCAGGAACATGGCCACCAGCCGCACCAGCCGGTCGCAACTTTCCTTCGATTCCTGCAGCATGTCCCGCTGCCGCTCGGTGAGCTTTCCCAGCGAACCCGAAAGCAGCAAGTCGTAATAGCCCTTCATTACCGCCAGCGGCGTCTTCAGTTCGTGCGCCGCCGATGCCAGGAAAACGGTTTTCTGCCGGTTCACTTCCTGCAGACGCAGATACGCGGCCAGCAGGTTGCGGTAGGTAATTTCCCGCTCCTGCATCAGTTCTTCTACCGTGTGCCGCATCTCCACGGCGTTCGCGCCTGAATCGTCCGCGAGCGTTTCTGCCGCGATGCGTTCGACTGACACCACCACCCAATCCGGTTCCGGCAGCCAGCGGATTCGCGCTCGTGCTTTGCCCGCCGAAGTCTCCAGCGGCAAATCCACCTCCTGCTCGCCGCCTTCGAACTGGTGCATCAGCCCGCGGGAATCCACCTTCAAAACATCCTGGAATAAATTCAGCGGTGATCCCGAAGGAGGGAAATTCGAATGGAGGAAATCCTGGGCGTACAGGTTCGAGCACAGAATCTTGCCTCCCCGCTCGGAAACGATCAAAGGTCGATCGACCGCATCCAGCAGGCTGGCGGTAATGTGGAAATCGATTCCCGAATTGGCCTTTTCGTCCGGCTTCTCCAGGCCATCTTCCACGCGTACAATCGCTTCGGGACTAGTTTTAGTGTCCAGCGACACATTCCCCTTGGCTCAAGCGCACCGTCACGGCGCAGATTTATACGGAAAAGGAGTGCTCTTGAGAAAATTAATGCTCGCAGAGGGAACTGCACGAGTCAATGGTAAAGGAGTCCCAGTTTGCACAATAGAAGAAAACATGTGGAGCGTCGATGGAAGGATAGGTTCGCAAGTGTGGCTAAACCTTGGAACATCGCTTATCATGTTGCTGACCTCGAAGCACTTACCGTGTCCCCGAACACGGTACTGTAGTTGCACTGTGAAATAGGCGGGATAACCGTACCGTTACTTAGGTACCGGTGGTGGACAGGGCCGGGAGGTCGTCATTTCGGGAAGGGGGATCTTGGTGGATCCGATCGTCGAGCAGCGCCGGCAGGCACGCCTGCGCTTGCAGATCCCTGTCTTCGTTCGCGCTACCGACATCTACGGTGAGGAATTTCTCGAGCTCGCCAAAATACTCGATATAAGCTCGGTCGGCGCACTTTTGGCCACCGCGCGCCCCCTGCGCGTCGATGACGTCATCCATCTCACCATTCCATCTCCTTCGATTTCTTCGTCTGGTTTGATACCGGCCTCCACGGATCCGATAGGCGCCCGGGTGCGTCGTGAGGAGCCCGCCGGTGATATCCACCTGGTGGGACTAGAGTTCCTAAAACCCCTCGAATGAAGTGGCTGGAATAGGAAATAAAAGAGACCGGCGAGGGCGGAAACGGGGAAAACATTTATCCAATTCGGTCCAGAACCATGAGCCAAATATTGCTCATGCTCCCCGCGCTGCCATGCCATTTGGCTTCAATAGTTTACACACCCCTCTGCGCCGCCCTCCCCAGCCCCATTGGCCACACCGTTGCATGTACCCTAATGTTGCGTGTCCCTAGAGTCTAGGGTCGCCAGGAGAAGTGTCGCACCTTACAAATATGATCGTCCAGCCCTCAGCCCCGGTGCCGCCGCCCCCGCCCCCTGACGACTCGTTTCTCGAGTTGCTCGCGGAGACCTTGGCCGGGGTGGAAGAAAATGCCCGCGCACTATTCCTGCAGCGCTTTTTCCGAAACGTCGCTCAACTCAACCTCACCGAAGCACAGAGCCTGGCCTCCTGGAATCAAATTTTGCAGCAGCAACAGCAGCTTTCCGACGGCCTCGGCCGGCGCGTCTCGCTGAAGACCGCGATGATGGATGTGCTGGTCGCCAGCACCCAACTGCGTTTGCCCATACTTGTCGAATACGACGAATTTCGAAAGCTGCAGATCAATGCCGCCACCGACGGCCTCACCGGCCTCTACAATCGGCGGCTCTTCAACGAATATTGCGACAACGAAGTGAACCGCGCACGCCGCTACAATCAGCAGTTAGCCGTGGTGATTCTTGACCTGCATCGTTTGAAAGAAGTGAACGACCGCAACGGACATTTGAAAGGCGATGAAGCTCTGCGGCTCGCCGCAACTACGTTGCGCAAGACGCTGCGCGCTTCCGACTTGGCCTTTCGCATCGGTGGCGATGAATTCGCACTGTTGCTCCCGGAAACCGATCCCGAACAAGCCGCCAAACTGTGTAAGCGCGTTCGCGCGCTCTACGAATCCCAGGTGCCAGGCCTCGAACTCGATATGAGCGACGTCACCCTCGATTTTGGCGTGGCCGTTCTTCCCAATGACGGCGAGGAAAAAGAAGGGCTGCTGCGCCTGGCCGATGAGCGCCTGTACCAACTGAAATTTGCAGGACGCGTGAATAATTCCCGCGTGATTCCTATCGAAGCTCCGCTGGCTCGTGCGGCTACTCCTCGAGAAGCAGCTCCTCGTGGAGCCACTGTGCCGCCCGCAAAACCCGCGGCCTCCGGACCCGTTGCTGCCCCGCCCTCACCGCCAACTGCTGCGCCCAGCGCTGCGCCCCGTGCTGCGCCAAAGCCAGAGCCGTCCTACGCCGAGCGCCGCAAATGGGAGCGAGTTTCGCTGGTAGGCACTCGCGCCAGCGCTACCCTCTCGGAACCCCAAAAGACCGCGATGGTTTTGGACCTAAGCTATGGCGGAGTGGCGTTATTGGTAGACGACACCGACGAATTGCCTCCGCAATTCTATGCCACCCTGCACGTCCCGATTCTGCCTCCGGTCCGCGTCTGCCTGAAGCAAATGTACTCATCCAAGGCCGACGGTGGCCGGCTCCGCGTCGGCTGCGCCTTCATCTCCTAGTCCCCGCCTCGTACTACCACGGCAAGTTTAAGAACATCAATCATTTAGGGCCAATGACCCGAGAGCGTGAATCGCTTTTCGTTTCCTGGCATCCAACTGGTCCGGCATTCATTTACGCCGGGCAATCGTTGCAGAAGTGACGTATAATTGCGGTTTGGTCGTGCGCCTAGCGACGCGGCTTATATGTTTGGGTTGACCCAGACGCCGCGCAGACCGGCGTGCGCACAGGAGCTCCCTCATGAAAGAAGGAATTCATCCCGATTATCACGCCGTCACCGTTCATTGCGCGTGTGGCCATACTTTCCAGACCCGCTCCACTCACCGCGGCGATCTGATCAAGGTAGAAATCTGCTCCAACTGCCATCCGTTCTTTACCGGCAAGCAAAAGCTGATCGATACCGCCGGCCGCGTCGAACGCTTCCAGAAAAAATACGCCAAGGCTGCCGAGGCTACGGCTGCCGCGGCAAAAAAGTAACCGCGCTGCGTTTTTCTTTCGTTGAGCGTCAAGGCGGACTGTGGTGGAAGTTCGCCTCGGTGTACAATGCCTGCTCGGATGTCGACTCCTGCAACAGCTGCAGCCAGAACTCCTGACCCCACATCGGCGGGCTTGCCCGGATCGATCGACGCCTGCGTTCCCCGCGTTACACTGCGCAACTCCTTCGCCCATCCCTTTGATTCCGCGATCGCCGCGGCGCGCACCTGCTATTCCACGCGGGTAATCGGCCCCGAGGAAATCACCGAGAAGCAGCGCATCAACATTGGCGCGGCCACGTATTACGGCGGGCATCACACCGTCTACCAACACGCCCATTTCGAATTCGGCCTAGAAAACGTCAGCCGGCAATTCGTGTGGTCTTTCCTGCACGCCCATCCTTTTTACAATTCTGAGCAACAAAGCCAGCGCTACGTTCGCCTGGACCGCGCGCAAGCCTATGTTCCTCCGCAGAGCCCGAGTTTCGGTCCGGCCGAGCGGGAAATCTACGAGCGGGCCATCGTTCGCGCCTGGGACTACTACCGCGAACTGACCATGCTGCTGCAACCTGCCGCGCGGGAAATTCTCGGCGATATCTGGCACGTAGGGCCGCTCTCGCATCCCAAGCGCGTGCAAAAAGTGGAAAAGCAAACCGAGCGCCGCGCCATCGAAGTAGCGCGCTACGTGCTGCCGGTGGCCGCCTCCACCACCATGGTGCACACCATCTCTGGGATCGTGCTGCATCGCCTGTGGCGCATGGTGGGCGCCAGCGACACGCCCCTCGAAGCGCGAACGGTAATCGGCGAGATGGTTGCGCGGGTGCGCGAACAGGATCCGCAATTCTTTGACCGCTTTCCCGCGGATACCCGGGAAGATTTTCCGGAGTGGCAGCACCCGCGCGGTGGCGCGGATGGCTTTGCCCGCGAGTTCGATGCGAAACTGGGCGGCCACACTTCCCAGCTCGTCGATTATTCGCCGCGCGCCCTGGAAGTGATGGCTGACGCATATCGCGCCGTCGTCGGCCTTACCGCCGAGGCGTGCCCGGACAGCGAAGCGATCGACCTGCTCCTGAATCCGGCGCGCAACCCGTATCGCCGCGAGACCCTCAATATCGGCGTGCACTCCCCAGCGATGCGCGCGCTGCAGCACGCCAATTTCACTTTTGCCAAGAAAATTAGCCACACCGCCGACAGCCAGGACCAGCGCCATCGCATGGTCCCCGGCTCGCGCCCGCTGCTTACCCTGGCCGATACCCGCGATCTTGATGTAGTGGTTCCCATGCTGATCGCCGCCGATCCCCGCGCGCGCGCCGTCTACCAGCGCGCCATGGCCGACGCCTGGGCCGCCAAGAACGAGCTGCTCGATCGCGGCGTCCCCGCGGAATTTGCCCTGTACCTTTTGCCCAACGCGAAATGCATTCGCCTGCACGAATCCGGCTCGCTGCTGCACCTTTTGCATAAGTGGACCATGCGGACTTGCTTCAACGCTCAGGAAGAGATTTATCAGGCGTCGATGGAGGAAGTGGCGCAGGTGCGCTCCATTTTCCCGGTGCTGGGGCGCTACATCGGGCCTCCGTGTTACGTCCGCGCCGGCGTCAGCACCCCCATCTGCACCGAGGGCTCCCACTTCTGCGGCGTTAAAGTGTGGGTGGATTTCCCCAACATCACGCGGCGGATATGACCCGCAGCGGCGCGCTCGCCTACTACATGGCGGCGTGGATCATCGGCGCCATCTTCATGAGCTTGGGCGTCTGGTTGCGTGATCCCAGCGGCGCAAGCATTACCCAGTTTTCCCCGCCGACCGGTTTCGGCGTCCTGCTTTTCTGTTTTTACGGTTTGATCTACGGAGGGGCGCCCGCGCTGGCCGGAGCGTTTCTGCTGCGCACGATTGCGTCGCTCGCGCGCTGGCAAACCCCCGCGGGGTGGGTAGTCGCCGGCGCGCTGCTAGCGGTACTGGAGATGTGGGGTCTGGGAATTTGGGGCCGCCAGGCAGCCGCGTCGCCACAAACTCCTTCGCGTATCCTCTCCCTGATCACCTTCGGGCCCAAGACAGTTTTGGACGCCGGCTGGTGGCTGACCATTCCGGTAGGCGCCGCCACGTCGTTCATTCTGTATCGCGTCCACCGTGCCTTCCGGCAAGAAAGCGCCGCGTCCAGCGGCGCGAGCGGCAATCACAACGAAGAGAAGTAGATAAAATGTTTCACGTGGAACACCCGATTGGGGAAAGGGATTCCCATTTTGGGACCCGTTTTGGGAATCGGTTCAACACCAGCCCCTTGGCATCGCCGACGTTGACTCGGAATGCCGCCCTCCAAACGAAAGTACCGTTGGCTTCAGTTTGCCGGCGAAATAGAACATTACTGTTGTCAGTGCGAACGTAAGCCGTCCCCCTTCGACGTTTCCACGCCAGAACTCAAAGCCTTGCGGAAAGGTTTGTGTTTTGTTCCGCGTCCAAGGGCGACGATGGGCACGAAGTTTTCCTCGACCATGTTCACTATGATAATCGCGGGCGACTGCTGGAAACGCAGACCTGGTCGAACGCGACCGGCATTATTGGGTTTGAACACCTTTACTACCAATACGCTCCCAACAGCGACGTAACGTGGTTTTCCGATGGTCTCACCGGGATCTTCACCTACGCCTACGACGACTTCAACCGCCTGAAATCGAGCGTCATCTCTCCCTACCTCCAGGTCGGGCCCTACTTCGGGTATGCATACGACCGCTACGGCAGCCGCTGGCAGCAGACGGCAGGCAGCGCTCTGGGGAGCGGCACATGCACCGCGGGAAATTCCGTGTGCGTCAGCTTCAATGAGGGTCATGGGCGCAGATGCCCAAGGCCGGTCTCCGGAAGGCTATGTTCGCATTTACCACTCCAGCGGGCAGCCGGTTGTTCCTTCCACTGGGGACCGGGGCCTCAAGCGACCACTCATAGCCCGCTATAAGGAGCAGACGTGCACGAACAGAAAGAAGATGTAGATCTGAGCTTCTTGAATGGCCGCGAACTCGTGCAGCTACGCATCGGTCTGTACCAAGTCATCTTTAATTTCGATGAACATGTGGCGATCTCGGTCGAAAGGAAGTTCCGCTATTTCGATGGTCAAGACGAGTGGAGGTGGCAGCCGGAGCCTCCGGGGCAGCTATAGACGACCAATACCGTATGAGGCGCGCAGATGGCGTGTGGTGGGCAAGTGAAGGGAACGGCGGTATGGCAACTTACAAGGCGGTGGGAGAGTACGTTACGAAACTCGCCAAGCGCCCTCCGGTCTGGGTACAACTGACGCCCCTCCCAGACGGATGCGAGTCCGAATAGCCGTCGGCGGCCTTTCATGGCTCGTCTCAGTCCACACCGAGACGCTCAGAACCGGCGAGGAATTAGCGTCTGCGCTACAGGCCTACGACCGGCCTAAAATCCGGGTTTGATTCGAGGATATGAGTTCGTAGCGGATGCCGCGCCAGCAAATCTTCCGGCTGGCCAGTGAGCCGAAAATATTGCACATCACCAGAAACGGAACGAATGGCGGCAGCAGGACGCACGCCCAGCTCCAGTCTCCCAGCACCTTCTTCCACTCCGGAAGAAGATCGGAAACAGCCACGCAGCGCAGCGCACCTTTCGCGGAAGCTAACAGCGGGATGATCAGCGCCACCAGCGCGAGCTGAATCCACGGCTCGCCGTATATCATTTCCATAAAAATTACGGCCAAGGCGTACAGCGTGGTAACGCAATACATCAAGTGGGTGAGCGCGGCCTTGTTCCACGTCCCGGCATCGTACACCCGGGTGATTTTCAGCTGCCGGGTGGTGAATTCCAGCATTTCGCCCCAGGTGACGGCGATGGGCGATGGCGCCAGGCATTCCGGAACAAATAGAATCGCTTCGTTGGCCCTCCGTAGCGCCGCGGTCATCGACCAATCGTCGCTCACCGAGCCTTCCCAGAATCCCAGCACGTTGATGTCGAGGAATTTGTACCGCTTGATCGCGGTGCCTCCCCCCCAGCAAAAATTTCGCTCCGGAGTGCCCAGAAGGGTCACCACCGCGGCGTTCCACGACGATGCCAGCGCCCCGGCTACCGAGCTTTTGCCGCCGCGCGGCGTGGGAATCAGCCAACGATAGGTGCTGGCCGCGCCAACGCTCGGGTCGCCCAGGGGAGCCACCAGTTTTGCCAGCCAGTTGCGTCCGAGGCGTGCGTCGGAATCGGTAAACACCAGCACGTCGAATTTTTCGGGGATCGCCTCGATCGCTTTGGTCAGGTTGTGGACTTTTTCGCTGTTTTTCTCGGGCGGCCCGGCGATCACCGTGTGGACGCGAACCTTGGTCCCGGTCTGCACCCGCCCGATGATGCGCATCGCGGGATCGGTATTGGACGCCAACGGAATGAAAAGCTCGTAGTTGGGATAATCAAACCGCGCCAGCGCCGTCAAATTCTCTTCCAGCCCCAGCTCCTCGCCTTTACACGGACAAATTACCGCCGCGTGCGGCTGGTAAAATCCCCCGTGCTTTTCCAGGCTGCGGCGCACCATGCGGAACCATCCAATGCCATTCCACAGCGAGACACACCCCAGCACGATCTGCAGCAGCACCAGGAAATAGAAGATGTAAATGTAGATGGGCAGCACGTGTGCTGAGAATAACAGAACCACCACCCTCGCGCATGCCCCTGATACTAAAGAAGAAACCCGTTGTTTCCGTCGACACGATTGACCTTACCCTTTTTCCCGGCGTACACTCACGCAAATTCCGTCAGAGCCTGACGGTCAAGGAGGAACGCATGTCCGCATCTGCCCAACCTCTCAGTGAAACGAAGTTGCACGATTTTGTAATGAAAGCCGTTGGAGAAATGGGCGCCGCGATGAATGCGGGATTGATTGTGGTGGGAGACAAACTGGGGCTGTACAAGGCGATGGCCGGGAGCGGCCCGATGACTTCGGAGGAAGTGGCCAAGAAGACCGGAACGCTGGAACGCTACGTCCGCGAGTGGCTGTCGGCGCAGGCGGCGGGCGGGTTCGTCGAATACGATCCGGCCACCAAGCGCTTCACCCTGCCTCCGGAACAAGCGTTTGCGCTGGCGAACGAGGAAAGTCCCGTGTTCCTTCCCGGCTTCTTCTACATCGTCGAAGCGGTGATGCGGGACGAACCCAAATTGACCGAAGCGTTTCGCACCGGCAAGGGAGTGGGATGGCACGAACACGACGCTTGCCTTTTCGCCGGCACCGAGCGCTTCTTCCGGCCCAACTACCGCGCGCACCTGATCGCGGAGTGGATTCCGTCGCTCGGCGATATCGAAGGAAAATTGAAAGCCGGGGGACGCGTGGCCGATGTCGGTTGCGGCCTGGGCACTTCCACCATTCTGATGGCTCAGGCGTATCCCAAATCCACGTTTGTCGGTTTTGATTACCATCCCAAATCAATTGAGCTCGCGAAAGAAGCCGCCAGCAAGGCGGGTGTCGGCGACCGCGTGAAATTTGAAGTTGCGTCCGCCAAGGAATATCCCGGCAAGGGTTTTGACCTGGTGGCGTTTTTCGATTGCCTGCACGATATGGGTGATCCAGAGGGCGCGGCGCGGCACGTGCTGGCGTCGCTCGATCCCGGCGGCGCGTGGATGATCGTCGAACCAGCCGCCGGCGACAAGCTGGAAGACAACTTGAATCCGATTGGGCGGGTGTTTTATGGCGCGTCTACGATGCTGTGTACTCCGGCATCCAAGTCGCAGGAAGTGGGCTTGGCGTTAGGCGCGCAGGCGGGCGAAGCGGCGCTCTCCAAGATTATGAAGTCGGCTGGGTTTACCCGTGTGCGTCGAGCGAGCCAGACTCCGTTTAACATCGTCCTGGAAGCGCGGCCCTGAACGGCACGTGGAGCGGAAGGTAGTTTCTAATTGGCGCGATTGGGACAATTTGGGCGCGGCGGGCGACTGCCGCGCCTCGGCCTTACCGAGAGCGCGGGCGCTTCAGAGGAAAACTAGAAATACCCGCGGTGGGTGACCAGCACAGGAACGCTCTCCTCCGGTGCCAGCGACCGGCGGGTCGCGATGCGATACTTCAGCAAGGTCCACAAAGCCTCCAAGCCGTCGCGGAAACGGATTTTCTTCCCTTCCGCGATGCCCCGGGCATTGTAGGTGATCGGTACTTCGTGTATCCGATGCTGCAAGCGCCGTAGTTTGGCCGTAACTTCCGGGCAAAATTCGAATCTCTGGCAGTCTAAACGCAGTTCCCGCAGAACCGACACCCGAAATGCTTTGTACGCCGTAGCTTCATCGGTGAGGTGCGCATCGTAGAGAAAATTTGCCGCCGCGGTAAGAATTCGATTGGCGATCCGATACTTCACCGCCATTCCCGCAGGTTTGCCGAGGAAACGCGAGCCGTATACAACGTCGGCCTTGCCCCGCACGATGGGCTCGAGGATCCGCGCATAGTCGTTCGGATCGTATTCCAGGTCGCCGTCCTGGATGATCACAATGTCCCCGGACGCAACGGCAATCCCGGCCCGAATCGCCGTACCCTTGCCGAAGTTTACTTCCGAATGCTGGCCCACGATCACCCCGGCGCGAGCATGCTCGCCCAGAATTTGCGCGGTGCCGTCGGTCGAGCCGTCGTCCACCACGATAATCTCTTTCGAACAGCCTTCCGGCAAAACAGCTCTCCGCACCCGCTCCAGAACCTGGTTAAAGGTTCGAAATTCGTTATACACCGGAATGATGACCGATACTTTCATGGCTCCGATTCTGTCCACTAAGACGCCTGAATACGTCCGGGGGTTACCCAGCCAGCGCCAGGCGATCAGCCAGCAAGGAACCGTAATATACACCGGAAACATGCAGAACTTGATGTTTTCACTTGCCGTTGCAGGTGGGTGGCGCACCCTTCGCCTTCAAGGGTGCGGATTTTCGGCCTCCTCACTCTCACCGCCGCGGTCACCCGCAGAAGACCTGCGCCGTAAGGCCCCGGCAGCGATCGCCGTCAGCAGCATCACCACCGGGTCAATCGGGTAACGATACCTGAACAACGCCTGGCTCAGATAGAACGCGAAGGGAAACAGTATCGGAAACACCGTGACGGGAATCGCGTACGCCCGCATCTTGCGATCCCGAAAAACGATCACGATTCCCGCAAGCGCGCCGGCCGCGGCCAAAAGATTGCACAAGAAAACACCGCGGATCGAAAACGTATGCGCGCTGAGAAAATCCCGCAAGGGGTGCGGCGTCCCGAGCCAGGTTGCCGTAAAACGCTGCGCGAATAGCTGCACTTCCCGCCACGGATGCGCCGCCATCCAGCGAACGGCCTCCCTCCGCTTCTCGTGCATGTACGCCATCTCGCCCATGCGCACATATTTCGCGCGTTCCACCGAATTATCGATGGGGTGCAGCCATCCCGGAAAGTGATCCTGATACTGGTCGTTGTTCCCCAGCCACAACTGCAGACCCAGCACCGAGCGCAGCGGAACGAAGCTATGAAACACGGCGTAGTTGCGCGCCGTCCACGGAACGCAGCATAGAACCAGTATTCCCACCGCGAGTGCCGGCCGCGCGAGCCAAGCACGGCCGCGCTCGCGGGCCCGAACGCGGTACGCGAGCCATCCCAGCAAGAATGGCAACAAGGCGGCCAGCGTTCCGTTGGTCATCAGCGCGAAGCCCCACAACAACCCGTAGCCACACCAATCGCGAGCCCGGTTGGATTCGTCCAGCCCGAGAGTGGCCCATAAGATCGTCGCGGCGAGCAATGCGGAAAGAGAGGTGTCCCAGATCCATTGATACGGGATGATGAACCCATTCGGGAAAAGCGCCCACAGCCATGCAGCTCCCGCGGCGACGCCTATTCCCGCGATGCGTTTGCCGGCGAAAAAAACCGGCACGCACGCCAGCGACGAGAAAATAATATTCAGCGAAACGGCGGCAACAAACGCCGAAAACGTGTAGGTGCCAAAAACTCGAAATACCCCCGCGACGATCAGCGGATAGACCGGCGGATCCCAGGCGGTTGGCCCGGTGTCCTGATGAAACGGCGAGGAAAAACCCTTCCCGACCGCGAGCGAATGGCCGATATTTCCCGGCTCGTACAGAAAAGGCACCGAGGCGAGCGCCCAATGGGGGGTGGTGCTTTGCTGCTCCCATGCGTATCCCACTCGCGTTCCCAGCGCGACCAAAACGATGAGCGATATAGACGTCAGCAGAGTTTTGAATCGAACGCCGAATGTGCTGGATGCAGCTCCGGTCACGGTGGATTGCGTGTTCAAGCCCGATTGTCCATTGTCCAAACGGGAAGAATACCGCAGTGCGGGGATCAGACGAAATGAAGCTCGACGATCTAGTTGTCGCGGCGGCGGACAAACGCCTCGGCCAGCACCGCGCTAGCCACGGTGTGCAACTCGGTCCGAAACTTCGCCGCGGCGCGCCGTGCGAACTCCAGCAACGAAGGATCCAGCAGAAATCCGCAGCGATCCGCGAAAGGCCCGCTCGGCGGCGCCGCAAACTTTCCACGCCCCGGTTTCTTGCGCTCCACCGGCTTCAAGCTTTCGTAGAGTTCCCGATCTCGCCAGAACGCATCGAGATCCTCCTGGTCCCAGTGCAGCGCGGTCCCCAGCGCCACGTAAAACTCCTGCCGAAAGAGCTCCAGAATTTGCCGCTCGGCCACCTGTTGGCGCGCCGTTTTTGCCGCCGAGGTCTCCGCGCTTCCCGCCCCACCCTTTCCCTTTTTCTTTCCCGTTTTCTTGCCGCGCCCCGCTTTCTTCGGGCGCCGCGCCAGAAAACCGAGCCGCTTGGGAAGTTCGGAATCCAGGTTGGTCACCATCTCCAGCAAACATTCCCGCCGAATCGTCTCCATAAATTCCCGGGAATATTCCGCCTGCGCGCGAATCCCGAAGCGATTGTTTTCCCGCACGTACGACTCGACAAAATTCAAGACGATCCGTTCCCGATCCAGCGCCGAGAGCATCCGCCACGCCGTTTCCTGCGCGCGTACCGCGATTTGCCGTGGTGTATAGCCCATGGGAAGAAATCAGACCTGGCCTCACTCCGCGTTCCAACAACAATCTTGCCCGCGATCGGCAAAAAAGCGCCGCGATCATTCCGTCGCGCGCGAAAAACTTACCGCACTAGCTCTACGCGATTGCGCGCCCCGACGCAACTCCAACCGTTCGCACCGGTCGCCAAAAGCCAACACCAGCACCATGAACGGTGACGGATCGCGCTGATGATCATTGGCCACAGGGTTGCCGCTGCCTCGTTGTCATGTACGGTAGATTGCCGTACAATTTAGACATCGAGGGTACTATGGCTTTGGTGCTGAAGAGACCGCGCAGGGAGATCAGAAAGATCGAGCGAATCGAGGCTCGGCTCAATCCGGAGCAAAAGCGCCGCATCGAATATGCCGCCAGCCTCAAAGGCCGCTCGATTTCCGACTTTATGGTTTCCAGCGCTGACGACGCTGCGGTGCGCACGATCGAGCAACATGAAGTATGGATCCTAACCGGCCGGGATCGTGAGGTGTTCGTGAAGGCGTTACTGCATCCGCCGGCCCCCAGCCCGCGAATGAAGGCTGCCGCTCGGAGCTACAGAAGCCGAGTGAGTGCTTCGTGAGTCGAGAGCACGACCCACTTCAATATCGCATCGAGCCGCTCGCAGACGAACATAATCGAACGGCTTTTTCATGTGGAGTAGAAGCGCTAGACCGCTATTTGCATCGGCAAGGTGGCCAGGACGTCAGCAAGCATGTAGCCGCAGCGTTCGTCATTACGCCGGACGGGGAGACTGTCGCCGGTTTCTACACTCTTTCGGCCCACGTCCTGAATCTCGGCGATCTTCCGGATAACGTCGCGAAAAAACTTCCTCGCTACCCCAACGTTCCCGCAACTCTGCTTGGCAGGCTGGCGGATAGTACAGACTTCCGCGGCCGGGGCATCAGTGAACTATTGTTGCTGGACGCATTCAGGCGTGTGTTGGCGAATACCCAGGAGGTCGGATCGGCCGTCCTGGTGGTCGATGCGAAGGATGAAAGGGCGCGCGAGTTCTATTTGCGCCACGATTTTATCCGGCTGCCCTCGCAGCCGAACCGCTTCTTCTACACCGTGAAAACGATTGAGAAACTCTTTGAACCAAAACAGCGGCGCAAGGGGGGAGTAACCTCGGCGGGAATATCAGTTCTAAGGGCTCTCAGAATTGGCCTCAGGCGAGTCACGAAAAAAGGCCCGAGATATTTGAGCATCTCGGGCCTCGGTAACTTCTGTGAACACGCCCTTGACAAGATGAGTATCGGCCTTCCGAAGTCTTACATTAGTGAAATTGTTGGTGCCGCCCGAGTCACAAAAAGGGCTCGGAGATTTGCCCGAGCCCTTAGCGTGGCCCCTTCTAGTTAATTGCAAGCGAGGTACCGCGAGCAGTGCGGAGAAAAAAAAGGGCCAGAGACGTTTGAGCATCTCCGGCCTTAGGAACTTTTGAACGCGCACCCGACACAGTTAGTATGCCCAGCTACACTCTTTCGATCAATAAATAAAATGGGGGCGACCCAAAACATGGGCGGAAGGTCGGAGATTCGAACTCCGGTCGGCTACTCAAATAGCCGCCCCAACGATTGTCGAGTACGTGTTCAGTTCCCAACTGACAACACCTTCCGAAACACGCGCTCAGCTCGATCCCCATACGATGCGCCAAAACTGTCGTCAATCCGTAGAAGAACGGAAACACGCAACAAAAAAGGGCTCGGAGATTTCTCCGAGCCCTTGGCACTGCTCTTCGCGTTGATTTGCGGCCCGGCACTCCCGCCGTTTAGTGTACCGGCGGCGCTGCGGGCCGGTCCCGGCGCGCGCTCCCGCCCCCGGTGAGGGGCCGGACGGGATTCTCGATCTTGCCCAGGGCAAGTTCGAGCGCTTGGTCCGCCGTTCGGACAAAGTGGATCTGAAGCCCTTCCAGCAGGTCGGGCGGCAAGTCCTCCTTCACGTTCGGTTCGTTCTCCGCCGGCAGCAGGATTTCCTTAATCCCGGCGCGTTTCGCGCCCAGGACTTTTTCCTTAATCCCGCCCACCGGAAGCACGATGCCCGACAGAGAAATTTCTCCGGTCATCGCCACGTACGGACGGACGGCGCGGCCACTCAACAGGCTGACTAGCGCGGTCACCATCGCCACCCCCGCCGACGGGCCGTCTTTCGGAATCGCTCCCGACGGCACGTGGATGTGGATGTCCTGCTTGCGGAAGAAGTCCGGATCGATGCCGTACCGCTCCGCGTTCGCGCGAACCCACGAGAGCGCCGCTCGCATGGATTCTTGCATCACCTCGCCGAGATGCCCGGTCATCGTGAACTGTTTTCCGCCCCGCATGTTGGTGGCTTCGATGAACACGATATCGCCGCCCGCAGGAGTCCACACCAGCCCGATTGCTGTTCCTGGCCGCTCCACTCGCTGTTCCACTTCTTTTTCGACGTGGACCCGCGAGAGGCCCAGCACTTCCCGGACGATTTCCGCGGTCACCACCAGCGCGTCGGTTTTTCCTTCGGCTAGCCGCCGCGCCTGCTTGCGGACGAGTGTGGCAATCTGGCGTTCCAGGCTGCGCACTCCCGCTTCCCGCGTGTAGCTATGAATTATTTCGTGCAACGATTCGTCGGTGAATTCCAGTTGCTCGCCCAGCTTCACCCCGTGTTCGGCGGTCTGGCGGGGAATCAGATAACGCTTGGCAATGTGGATTTTCTCTTCTTCGGTGTAGCCGGCGAGCTCGAGAATTTCCATCCGGTCCAGCAACGGCGACGGAATCGGATCGATCGAGTTCGCGGTGGCGATGAATAGCACCTTGGAAAGATCGAAAGGAACGTCGAGGTAGTGGTCGCGGAACGTCGAGTTCTGTTCGGGATCGAGCACTTCCATCAACGCCGCCGACGGATCGCCGCGAAAATCCCTTCCCAGCTTGTCCACTTCGTCCAGCATGAACACCGGATCCTGCGTTTCGCCCCGGCGCAGTCCTTGAATCACCTGCCCCGGCAGCGCTCCGATGTAAGTGCGGCGATGGCCGCGGATTTCCGCTTCATCGTGCATACCCCCGAGGGAGATGCGCACGAATTTGCGTCCCAGCGCTCGCGCAATCGATTTCCCCAGCGACGTCTTGCCCACTCCAGGAGGCCCGACGAAGCACAGGATCGGCCCCTTCATTCCCGGCTGCAGTTTCTTCACCGCCAGGTAATCCAGGATGCGCTGCTTCACTTTCTTGATGTCGTAGTGATCCTCTTCCAGGATCGCTTCGGCGTTGGCGATGTTGATGTCTTCGGTGCCGGAGGATTTATTCCACGGCAGGGAAGTCATCCATTCCAGATAAGTGCGCGCGACCATGTATTCGGCCGACGCGGGAGTCATCCGCGCCAGGCGCTTGAGTTCGCGGTCGCATTCTTTCTTGGCTTCCGCAGGCATGCCGGATTCTTCGACCTTCTTGCGAAGCTCGTCGATTTCCGCCTGGCCGTCGTCGCCGTCGCCCAATTCCTTCTGAATCGCCTTCATCTGCTCGCGCAGCAAAAATTCACGCTGGCTCTGGTTCACCTGCTCTTGCACCTGTTCTTGTATCTTGTTGCGCAGGTCCAGAACCTCGCGCTCCTTCGATAGTTCCCGGCTCAACGCCTCCAGGCGCTTGCGCACGCTGAAGGTTTCCAGCAACTCCTGCCGCAGCATGGTGGAAAGCGACGGCAGCGTCCCGGCAATGAAGTCCGCCAAGCGCCCGGCCGGCTCGATATTCAACACCACAGTTTGCAGATCGTCGGAAAGCTGCGGCGAGCGAGCAACTACCTCGCGAAAAACTTCCTGTGCGTTGCGGACCAGCGCGGTCAGGTCGGCATCCACTTCCGCCTCGACGTCCGGCTGGCGTTCGATCTTGGCGCGCAGGAACGGCTTCACGCCCAGAATCTCAACCACCCGCAACCGTTCGATGCCTTCCAAAAACGCAACGGTATTGCCATTTGGCATGCGCACCATCTTGTGGACCTTGCCGATGGTGCCGACGGTGTGCAGGTCCGTCCCCTGCGGATCCTCAATCCGAGGATCCAACTGCGCGACCACTCCCAGCAGCTTCTCGCCGTCCAACGATTCCAGCAGCGCCAGCGAGCTCTCGCGGCCTACCGTAAGCGGCATAACGGCGCCGGGAAACAGCACCGTGTCGCGTACTGGCAAGATCGGCAGTTCATTCGGGATAAAAGCAATTTTTTCAGCCATCTGAGGCCCCCGTTCTCACTAAAAAGATATATCGACAAAAGGTTAGATGCCGGGAGCAGCCAAATCGCTTCAACGAGTGCGGCTCCGAATATAAGGCAACTTTAGCATGGTACGCTTAGGGTTGCAGAGAATTTTGCATGCCTTTGTCTGTAAAGTACTTACCCGCATATTAAGGGCGATTTGCCACGCCCCTGTGACAAGAAAAAGACCTAAAGATGTGCCATTTAGAGCTAGTCTTGGTTCCCAATAACCTCGTTTTCCGGCGCGAAATTGGACTTTACCCACGCCAGGGCCTCCTCCCGCGTCTTCAACCGGCCATCGAGCTGGGCGTCCTCCGTCGCCGCCAGAATCTCCTTGAACACCGGCCCTGCCCGGAACCCTATCTCTTTCAGGTCGTTGCCCGTCAGTAGGCGAGGAGGGCGGACCTCCTCCGGGGGCGTCTCGGCGATGAAGCGCCGCACCAGGTCGTAATTCTGCAGCATCCGGTGGCTCGAGAGGCAATCCACTCGGTGCAGCTCCAAGTGCTCCGGAAAGCGATCCAGGCGTACGAATCGCTTCATGGTGGCCGGGCGCATGGCCGCGGCATCCTTGAATTTCATGTGGTTGGCCACCAGCGCGACGATCTGGGCAGTGTCATCGTTTGAAAATCGCAGCCGCTTGCAGATCGCCTCGGCCATCACTGCCCCGATCTCCGCGTGGCCATCGAAACGAATCCGGTCACTCGGACCCGTGGGCTCCTTGAACGTTGGCGGCTTCCCTACATCGTGCAGCAGGACCCCCCAAGCCAGGGTGGGTGAGCATCCCGCCGGCAGCTCTGCCAGCATGATCATGGTGTGGACCCACACATCGCCTTCCGGGTGGTACTGCGGCGGCTGCTCCACGCCTTTCATCGCCGCGATTTCCGGCAGCACCGCGGGCACGCCCAGCAGCCCGGTAGCGTCGAGCAGCTCAAACCCCCGCCGGGCCGCACCCTCCGTCAGGATCTTGGTCAACTCATCTCGAATACGCTCCGCGGATACTTCTTGGATGTATCCGGCCATGCCGGAGATTGCGACGGCGGTGGGCGGCGAAATCACGTAGCCAAGGCGAGCGGCGAAGCGCACCGCCCGCAGCATCCGCAGCTTGTCTTCGCGGAAGCGGATCACCGGGTCGCCGATCGCCCGCACCACGCCGGTGCGCAGATCTTGTTGCCCGCCGACGAAGTCCAGAATCTCGCCCTTTTCCGGATCCATCATTAGCGCGTTGATGGTGAAATCGCGGCGGCGCGCATCCTCCTCCGCGGACGTGGTGTAGACGACGCGGTCCGGGTGGCGCCCGTCGGTATATCCGATGTCCGACCGGAATGTAGCCACCTCCACGGTCAGCGCCGGGCCGTCAGGGTCGCGCCGCGGATCGGGGACCAGCATCACGCCGAATTGCGCGCCCACGCCTAACGCGTCCGGAAAAATTGCGGAGACTTGCTGCGGGGTCGCGTCCGTAGCCACGTCGTAATCCGCCGGCGCGCGCTGCAGAATCAAGTCCCGCACGCACCCGCCCACCAGGTAGCTCTGAAAGCCGTTGTGGCGCAGCACCGCGCTGATGTGATCGGCAAGTTCGTGGGCGTTCACCACGCAAGGTTACAGGGGCGAAGTGCGGGTGTCGATAGTCCGTGCCTGTGGATGCGCGAGAAAGGTGACTAGCTATTCTTCACGCGCGGGTACCGGCCACGGAACGTGTTCCATTGGATGCGCAGCAACTCGAAAAACATGTCGATGCTGTCGCTGAACACGTGCACTTTGGTCCGCGGATCGTGGGCCCAGCGCACCGATACCTCCACGCAGGTAAGCCCGTTCCGCTTGGCGAGATACAGCAACTCCGGATCGAAGCCGAATCGCTCGCTGCGCTGTTGCTCGAAACAAATTTTGGCGCGCTCGCGGCGAAACGCTTTGAAGCCGCACTGGGTGTCCAGATACGGCAGTCCGGTAAGAATCCGCACAAACTGGTTAAAAATAATTCCGGCGAGTTCGCGCAAGCGCGCCTGGTGCGCCTCGATTGAGCCGCGGTCCAGCGCTCGCGATCCGATTGCCACATCTTCGGTGCGCAAGGCGTCCAGCAGCTTATCCATTTCCTCGATGGGAGTAGAGAGATCGGCGTCGGTGAATAGCGCCAGCCGGCCCCGGGCTTCCAGCATTCCATGGCGCACGCTGAATCCCTTACCGCGGTTCCGGCCGTTGAAAACCAGGCGCAGGTTGGGAAATTTGCGCATCCAGTCTTCGGCCACCTTGGCCGTCCCGTCCGTCGAGCCGTCGTCCACCACGATGATTTCCGTGTTGTTCAGTTGGCCCCGCCGATCCGACAGAAAATTGTAAATCCGCTCGAGCGTAGGCGGCAGCCGCGCTTCCTCGTTGTATGCCGGTATGATGATGGAAAGATCCGGGGCTGGTTCGGTCATGAACGCATCACGTCGGGCCAAGCGTGGCGGCCGACCAGGGGCACGAAGCGGCAAGCGAACATCGGCGAATCTTCAATTCGCCCATCCCTTTTGCGGATGAGGTGCAATTCCTGGTGCTCCCGCGTTCCGATCGGAATCACCAGGCGTCCGCCATCCGCGAGTTGTTCAACCAGGGGCGCGGGAACGGCGGGAGCGGCAGCGGCCGCCAAAATTGCGTCGTAAGGCGCTCCCGCCGGCCATCCTTGCGAACCGTCCGCGATTTCGACGCTCACATTCGAATATCCCTGCTGCGCCAATCGTTCGCGCGCCGCCCGGGCCAGCAGCGGGCGAGACTCGATCGCGATCACCTCTCGCGCCAGCAGCGACAGCACCGCCGCCTGATAGCCGGAGCCGGCGCCAATTTCCAGCACCCGCTGCGTTCCGGTGAGCTGCAGCGCTTCGGTCATGGCTGCCACCATATACGGTTGCGAAATGGTCTGGCCTTCGCCAATCGCCAACGGCGAATCCTCATAAGCGCTGTGCACCAGCCCCGCCGGAACAAACTCGTGCCGCGGCACCGCTTCCATCGCGCGAAGTACCAACGGGTCGCGCACCCCGCGCCGGCGGATTTGCCGCTCGACCATTTCACGGCGCAGGTTGCTAAACCCCGACGCACCTGCCGCGCCCAATTTGTCGCGAACGTCGCTCATTACTCGCTCGTTACTCGTTGATTACGCTGCACGCCGGCCACCTCTGGACCAACGAAAATAACACAGTGGTGCGCGGGCAACCAAACCCCTCCCGGCCCCGCTTCTGGGCTTCGCTGCTGGCCCGGGGAGACAGGCCGCTCAGCACCGCCCTTCCTTTGTAGCCACTCCCCAACCATCGGTACTCTAACGCATATTTTTTCGCGCCGCTTTTTGCTAGCGTGGATGCTAGCTCTGGAACTACGCACTGCCCAATCACGCCCGCAGAAACCAAGATGCGAATCGAACGCCAATCCGAATCCCGGGATTACCCCAATTTGAATCGCAACAACCGTAAGGATTAGAAAATGCATCTCTCACAAAACAAACATCTTAGCGCACATGCAATCGCACCAGTAATGCGAAATTCATACCCCAAAACCGGAACCACTCACCTATGTGCTGACTGGAGAAAGACATCCACCAGAACAAGTAGAACGAAAAGCGAACCGCGGAGAGCTTGCGGAGAGGAAAGTCGCGGCCGGAGCACTAGACAGCAACCAGCGGGCTCGACCATCCGAATACCCGAAGTTATTTCCTCAATCTTCAACGAAAACTCACTAGCTTCCCGCGCCGCCGCAAACGCCTCTTCGTCCACCTCTTCGTACCCGACCTAGATCGGCAGAACCGGTTCCGCCACAGCAGGTTGCTTAAGATGGCGGTATGATGTCGACTCGTCGAAATACGTTGGCGTGGTTGCTCGCTAATCGCATAAATTCGTCGGAGGGAGACCCACCATGAAAAGAACCACCGCTCCGCTTTGGCTGGTAGCCGCTGTGATGCTGTTCAGCCACCCTGCCATCGCTCCCGCGCTGGCTCGGCGCTCCGCGCCCGTCTCCGCATCCGAAATTACCGTTTCCGCGGCCATCAGCCTGAAAGATGGGCTCGACGAGATCGGCAAAAAGTATGAGGGCAGCCACGCCGGTGCCAAGGTCGTCTTTAACTACGGAGGGTCCGGCACGCTGAGAAACCAGATCGAGCAGGGCGCGCCGGTGGATGTTTTTTTCTCCGCTTCGGAGAAAGACATGGACGCGCTGAACGCCAAGGGGATGATCCAACCAGGCACTCGCCGCAACATCGTCGCCAACACCCTGGTGCTGATCGTGCCCGCTGACCGCGACTCGGGAATTCACGGCTTTGCGGATCTGGCAGGCGCGCAGGTGAAAACGATCGCCGTTGGCGAGCCCGCGACCGTGCCGGCGGGAATGTATGCCCAACAAGCTTTCGCCGCGCTTGGGCTCACCGCGGCGGTCCAAGGAAAACTGGTGCTGGCGAAAGATGTACGCCAAGCGCTTACCTTCGTTGCCACCAGCAACGCCGACGCCGGAGTGGTCTACTCAACCGACGCGCGCACCACGAACAAAGTGCAGGTGGTGGCCACGGCGCCGCCCAGTTCGCACGATCCGATCGTTTACCCTGCAGCAGTGCTGAAAATTGCGCATGATGCCGGCGCGGCGCTGGCCCTGGTGACATACTTCGCGGCGGACGACGCCAAGGCTGTGTTCCAGAAATACGGTTTCACCATACCGCCGAACTAGGCGCAACCCATTGGACGCCATCTCTCACCATTTGTCGCCGCTTTGGATCTCGCTGGCCACCGGTGTAACGGCGACGTCGATTACGATGATCGCCGGAATTGCCGCCGCGGCATGGCGGCAGCGCCGCACCGGCCCGCTATCTCCGATTATTGACGCTATTTTCCTGTTGCCGCTGGTGTTGCCGCCCACCGTGGTTGGATTCGCGCTGCTGCTGCTTTTTGGCAGAAATGGCCCGCTCGGGAAATTCTTGCTGGGTCTCGGCGCCACCGTGGTTTTCTCCTGGCCCGCCACGGTAATCGCCGCAGCGGTGGTGTCTTTCCCGCTGATGTATCTCACCTCGCGCGCTGCGCTCGATCAGGTGGACCCTCATTTCCTGCAAGCAGCGCGCACCCTCGGCGCTACCGAGTGGCGCATCTTCCGGCGCGTAGCGCTGCCGCTGGCTTGGCCCGGGGTGCTCGCCGGCACGATTCTTTCCTTTGCGCGTGCCATGGGTGAATTCGGCGCCACCCTGATGTTGGCCGGCAACATTCCGGGTCGAACCGAAACCATCCCTATCGCGATTTACTTCGCGGTCGAAGCCGACGACCTGCGCGCCGCGGTGCGCTGGTCGGCGATCGAGATGGGAATCTCGTTCGTGCTGCTCGCCGCGCTTTACTACTGGACCCGCGCCGCGGGCCGCGGAGTCGCGCGATGGGCGCGGAGTTGAGCATGGGCCTCGAGGTTCGAATCGAGATGCGCCTGCCGGACTACGATCTCCGCGTATCGTTCCAGGCCGGCGACGCCCCCCTCAGCATTCTGGGCCCGTCGGCGGCAGGTAAGACCATGACGCTTCGCGCCATCGCCGGCCTCGAGCGTCCATCGTGCGGACGCATCGTATTGAACGGCCGCGTCCTCTTCGATTCCGAGCTGCGCATCGACGTCCCCGCGCGCCGTCGCCGCGTGGCCATGCTGTTCCAGCACTACGCCCTGTTTCCGCATATGACCGTGGCCGCGAACATCGACTTCGGCCTGCGAGCTTTGCTCCCGCCAGAGCGCGCCTCGCGCCTCGAACGCATCATTTCCCAGACCCATCTCGACGGCCTGCAAAATCGTTATCCTCGAGAACTCTCCGGCGGCGAACAGCAGCGCGTGGCCCTCGCGCGAGCCTTGGTTACCGAGCCCGAGGCGTTGCTGCTGGATGAGCCGCTATCGGCCCTTGATACCCACCTGCGGGCGCAGATCGAATACGAGCTGCTGCAGACTTTTCAGGCCTATCGCGGCGCCACGCTGCTGGTCACTCACAACATAGCCGAGGCCTATCGTCTGGGAGAAAATTTGTTGGTGCTGTCTAAAGGGCGCATCGCCGCGTTCGGACCAAAGAAGGAAGTATTCGCGCATCCGGCAAGTTTGGAGGTGGCGCGGCTGACCGGATGCAAAAACTTTTCCCGGGCGCGTGCGATTGGGCCGCACGAAATCGAAGCGCTGGATTGGGGGTGCCGTCTGCGCACGGTGCAAGTACTTCCCACGGTAGCCGCGGGCGGAGAGCTGCGCGCCGGAATTCGCGCGCATCACATTTCGTTCATGGAGGCGGAAGCTACGCCAGCGCCGAGCGGCGCCGCCGCCATGCCGCCTGAAAATATATTTCCCGCGTGGCTGGTGCGAAGCAGCGAAGCGCCCTTCGGCGTCACCCTCTATTTACGTTTGCACGCCCCCAGCGCAGGTTCGCCCGAATACCATCTCCAGGCCGAAGTTTCCCAGAGCGATTGGCGACGCATGCAGGATCGCCCGCAGCCCTGGCAGGTCAGCCTCCCCGCCGATTCCGTTTTTGTCATGGGCGAGTAAGCGCGCTTGATCTGGGAACAAGCTTCCGCGAAAAAAACCCGCGGCTAGCTTTCTTCCACCGGCTCGGGGTGAATCGTCACGCGGTGAATCTGCGGGAACGTCTCTTTTACGCGATCTTCGAGCGCCGCGGTCACGTCGTGCACTTCAGTGATCGGCAGGCCGCCCTCCATCGCGCAGTGGCAGGAAACCAGAATGCGATGTTCGGCGCTGCGCACGTGCACCTCGTGGCAGTTCACCAGCTCGCTGTACTCCGCGGGAAGCGTATTGATATACGCCTGAATCGAGCGCGAAAGGCCGCGCATTTCCTCGGCATCCGCGATGTCTGAACCCAGCGGTTCGATATGAATATTGATCTGCGCTCTCGCTTCGGTGGATTCGCGGATGTCGTTTTCCAGGTTGCTGGCGAGCTTATGCGCCTGGCGCAAACTGGCGCGATGGTCCACTTCCAGGTGCAGGTCGACGAACAGCCGGCCATCCACGTACGAAGCGGCCAGCTCGTGCACCGCCAGCCCTCGCCGCTGCGCGATGGCGCGTATAGTTTCAAACAAATGCTCGTTGCTGCGCGCCTGCGGCTCGATGTGCACCACTACGTCGGACGGCACGATCTGTCCGATGCGCAGCTCCACCGCGTCGCTGGTGGCGTGCGCCTGCTCCAGGCTGGAGGTTCGCGGCACGCTGATGGTCACATCCACGAAATAACGCTGGCCCGAGCGCCGCACCCGCACTCGCTCCGATCGCAGCACCCCATCGATCTTGCTCACCGCATTCTCGATGGCCTCTTGCAAACCCTCCGGAGCAGTGTCCAGCAGCGCCTCGACGGTCCGCTTTCCCAGCCGCGAGCCCACCCAGATGATCACTCCCGCCACGGCCAGCGCCGCCAGCGAGTCCATATACGTCAGCCACGGCATCTTGTATTTTTCGCCAAGCCACGCCGCCGAAATGCCCGCGATTACCACCAGCGTGCTCCACACGTCGGTGGAAAAATGCATGGCGTCGGCTTCCAGCGCGTCGCTGGGATATTTCTTGGCCACCCGATTCAGCGCCCGCGAGCGCACCAGATCGATTCCCGCCGCGCCCAGCAGGATCAGGATGGCCATCAGACTGGGACGGATATGCACTTCGTGATAGAGCAGCCGGTGAATCGCTTCCCAAATGATGTACACCGCGGTGAGCAGCAGCAGGCCGGTCTCGACAAACGCGGAAAAATTCTCCACTTTGCCGTGCCCGTAGGGGTGTGAGGCGTCGGCCGGCAGGTCCGCCACCCGCACCGAAAGATACGTGATCACCGCAGCCACCAAGTCCAGGATCGAATGCATCGCCTCGGACATGATTCCCAAGCTGCCGGTGACGATCGCCAGGAACGTCTTCAGAGACACCAATACGATCGCTGAGCCCACTGAGCTCAACGCCGCCATTCGTTTTTCGCGCGCTGCTTCGTCCATAAGGAAGTGAGCCCTGCGGAACTCGATGCGGGGCGTGCCGATTATACGACGCCCGGCGCGCGCCACTCGATGGATATGAGTCGCGCGAAGCTTGTCTTACACTGGCATCGCTTTCGGCCCCGCAGTCGCCGGTGGGTGGCGCACCCTTCGCCGTTAAGGGTGCGGGTCTTAGCCGGAGCGCGAATCGACGAACGTCGCGAGTCATCATGACCGTTCCAAATCCAACAGCAGATGTGTCTAACTTTGCCGCCCATTTTGAATTAGCGATTCGCCGCTCGGGGGACAGCTGGTCTTTTGAATTAGTAGTTGAAGGTGGGTGCCCCACACGTCGGTTTCACGTGTGGGGTTCTTGACTTACGTTGTTGCCCTTGCCGTTGCGGTTGAGATGCCTCTCGCGGCCAGTCTCGCCAACAGCCTACTGCAGCGGCGGCGCCGGATCCAGCGGCAGACGCCGCGGCTCACCGCGGTACCCGCGCAATTCCACATCGTCCAGAATCAGCGACGGCGCCACGATCGCCGAAGGAAGCCCGCCCTGCGCCGACCCAAACGCTCCCAACGCCGTGCCCATCATTCCGTCCGTCGCGCTCTGTATGTAATTCGCTGCAGCGGTGTCAGTGCCCACCGCGGGAATATTCCGCAGGCTGCGCATCGTCAACCCGCTGATTCGCGCCCCGCGCACCAATTCTTCTTTCCCGCCGTCCACCCACACGCGATACACCAGCAGCGGCAAGCGCTCCCCGCTGGAAAGCCCGCCCGCCATGCCGCCAATCGTGTCCTGAAAATCTTCCTGGCGAATCGTGGCGATCGCCGGATTATCCATCCGCCGCACTTCGATGCACCATTCGTGCCCGTCCTCTTTGCACAAATCCATGAATTTCTTGTGCAGGTCGGCGGCGCTCAACCCTTCGGATGACTGAAAGAACAAATTGCTCGGCGTGGGATGCGGCTCAGAAAGAATTGCCGATCGCCCATGGCCGTTGGAGCGATCGAAATCCGGCCCTGGGCGCCGCGACATCAGCAAATTCCGCAGGATGCCGTTCTGCACGAGCGTCACTTTTTGCCCGCGCACGCCTTCTTCATCCACGTCGTAGCCGCCCAGCAGCGCTTGCCCCTGAAAATCGCTCGAGGTGGGATCGTCGGTGAGCGTCACCGTCGTTGGCAGCACCCGCTGCCCCACGCGGCCCGACCAATCGTTGTGCCCGCCCATCTGTTCGAAGTATTCATCCACGCGCGGTGACGTCGAAAGCGCAGGCCGCGCTCCGGAAAGCGATGGCGGCAGCACCTGCGTAAGCATCGAAGACGCGGCAGCCGCATCAAACAGCACCGGACCAGTGTAATCCGACGAAAGCGGCGCGCTGCGCAACGCCACCAGATCCTGCCCCGCCTGCTGCAGGCCCTTCGCGATCGTCGCGGGGTCCGGCAACTCGCCGGGCCTGGCCGCATAAACCGTGTAGTAATTGTGCAGCGGCATTCCATCGTCCGCCAGCGTATCGATTCCTGCTTCCACTGACGCCAGGCTGTGCGGAACGCGAATCTCAGTCCCTTCGCTGTTCAGCAAATAATACGTCTGGTACACCAGATAGTAAGTTACCCGCGAGCCGTTGATTTGCGGAACGTTGCGCAGCGCCAACGATGCCGCGCGGGCTTCGGCATCCCAGTTGCGATTGGTCCAGTCGGCCACCGCGTGCGGCTCGATCTGCACCACCGGGCTTTCCTGCGAGAAATCGTCGATCTCCGGCGGTTTGGTAAGGCTGCGCAGGAAAGCGTTCTTCAGCGACATCCCGGTAACCGCGCCCTTGTACGCTTGATCGGTGGCTAGCCACAGATCCTGGCGCAGCGAATTGTAGTCGCCGTCGATGCCCACTTCGCCCAGATCACCCGGGCCGCCGAGAAAACCGTGAAAGCCTTCTTCGCTCACGAAATTGGAGCTGTCGAGATGGTGATCGCCCACGCGCACGTCCACCGACATCACCCGGTTGCGGCCGGTGGTGCTGGAAATGATGTTGCCGAACGATGCGGTTACGGTGCGAATATCCAGATCGAGCAGGCGATATTCGATGTAGTACGGTTTCTGCACGCCGTCGATCGCCAGCCGCGTGCGCGAACGCTCCATCTCGTCCTGCATGGCGCGCAGCGTTTGGTCCTTATCTTTCGGGTCGTCCTTAGGCTTGGGCGCTTTCCCGTAGCTGACGCTGCCGCAGCATGCCAGCGCCGCGGCCATCGCCGCATACCCCGCCCACTTTGTTATCCATCTCAGGCTCGATCGCTGTCTCAAGGTTTCTGCCCTCCGGCTTCCGGATCGTGCGCCGGCGGCGGCAGAATCGGCAGCTTGTCGGTCGAAGATTCTTTCTTCTGCACTTCCAATTCCGAAATCAGCACCGCGGGAGCCGCCGCCGCTACCGGCACTGATCCTGACTCCGCCCCGCAATATCCGTTGAAAATTTCCGGCGTGTCTCCGGTAGCCACAATTTTCGTCAGCGAAACCAGCGGCGTGCCGACGATATCCACGCCGCGCACCAGCTCATCCGGCCGGCCATCCGGGAAAACTTTGTAGACCACCAGCGGCAGCACTTGAAACGCTTGCGGCTGTCCCCGCCCGGTAAATGTGAACCCTCCGGCGATATCATCAATCAACAAACCGAACGGCTTGTTCTGCTGCTTCACCAGGTCGATCAGCTTCTGCCGCAATTCCGCGTTGGTCACCGTTTTGGTGCTGGATACGATCAAATTTCCTTGCCGCGCCACCGGCACGTAGCCCAGCTGCCGCCTTCCGTGACCGTTCGATACCGGCACGTCCACCAGCGGCGAGCGCGACATCTCAAACGTCTTGAGCACCCCATGTTCTACCAGCTTCACGTTCTCCGACGGCACCCCTTCATCGTCGTAGGGGTAGTAGCCCAGCAGCATTTGCGCGCCCAGCCGCTGTTGCGTGGGGTCGTCCTTCACCGAAATGAATTCCGGCAAGATCGGCTCGCCGATTTTCTTCGTGAACGTCTGCCCCTCGTTGATGTCCTTCTGCCGGAATCCTTCCAGGCGGTGACCCAGCACTTCGTGGAAGAAAACGGCGGTCGCGCGGCCGGTGAGCATCGCCGGGCCGGCAAATGGATCCACCAGCGGAGCCTTGTCCAGGTCTTCCACTTCGCGGACCATCACTTTGATTCGCGCCAGCACGGTTTCATCGTCCGGCGCCTCTTTCGGTTCCAGCCAATCAAAATTCGCGTAGCGTTGGATATCCATTCCGTCGGAGGCTTTACTCTGCACGAAAAGCTCGAGCCGGTAGTGAATCTGCCCAAACCCCAGCTTGGTCCCTTCGCTGTTCACTTCGTATTGATTGTTGGCTTGCGCGGTAAACGTCGCAATCGAGTTCAATACCGCAGGCGACGTGCTGAACGCCGCGGTGTACTTTCGCACCCGCGCTTCCCACGGCTGCCGCTCCACCTTAACTTCCACGCGCGGCCCGATGAAGGTGTGCGGCTTTTCGCGCGAGAAGTCCGGCGCGTTGCCTTCCGCGGTTTGCGCCTGCACCTGCTGGCTGGTGGTGACCTTGATCAACGCTTCGGCTGCGGCGCGATATTGCCGGTCCGTCTCGCGCCACATCTCCCGCCGCAGCACCGGAATATCGTCGTCCAAAGTGACGTTGGTACCTGGGCTGGTCCAGCTGGGCGGGTGGTCGGCAATCTTGTGGGTGTTATCGAGCCGATAGCTTCCCACGCGGGTTTGCACTTCCAGCCAGCGCGCGCGCGTCTCGCTGCTGGACATCAGCGCGCCGTTGGAGCCGGAAACTTCCGCGTATTCGCGGTCGGACACTGTGTAGTTCAGGAAGTATGCGGCCGGATCGGCCTTGGATTCTGCCGCCAGCGCCCGGTCGAGTTCTTCCTGCATGGCGGTCAAGACCGGCGGCACGGTCTCTGCGGCGGAGCGAGCGCTGCCGCTCAAGCTGGCGCACGCAGTGGCCAGCGCCAGAAGCGAGGTCCAAAAGGACCGATGACTTTTTCGATTGAGTTTCATACGGGGCACGAAGATGTACAGTTTAGAATAATTTGCTCCTGCATCGTAATGGAAAGCGGATTTAGTTTCTACCTGCAGAGCCTTTGTGGCTGAGCCCCGCTCGGCGGGGCCGCACCGCAGCGGCAAATCAAATCAGCAGCCCAAGCAGCGCCAGCCTACTGCGATTTGGGTTTCGTAAACTGCGCGGCATCCGGCTTGGTATTCACAGCCACGTTCTGCACCGTGGTCTGCGAAAATTTTGTTCCGTTTCGGAAGATCACAATCGCATACGGGTACTTCCGCCCTTGCACATCCCGGTAATCGCTCCAGTGCTGGTCGGTTTCCGTTGCGCCCTGCGGCGATATCGATTTGAAATGCGCTCCCGCGAGCAGATGCGTCTGCGGATCGAAATAGAGCTTAATCGGACCGCCCATCGCTTCCCACTGCACCACCAAAGCTTTTTTTCCGTCCCAGTCTTCTTCGCCCAGATATTGGGCGTGCAACTTTCCCGCTAGCGCCAGCTTGTAAAGGCCCCAACCGCCGGAAAGTACGGCGGCGCGCTGCGATTCGCCAGCGTATTCCGGAGGAAGGTCGATGGTCCCCTGCGGCGTCACCGCCCAGCCGGACTTGCCGTCGTAGCCCTGCACCAGCAGCCCGAACGGGAGTTTCGCTTCCGAGCGCACCCGATCCGGAAACGCGATAGTGTATTTCACTTCGATCGGAAAATCTCCCTGCGGGGCATGGGCCGTCCCGGACGAAGTAATCTGTACGTCGTCAACCGTTTCCAGTGCTGCGCCGCCGGCCGCTTCTGCGCCAGCCTTCAGGATTTCATCGCCGCGTTTCGTTGATTCCGGACTCGCGGCAGGAGCGGCCGCTTCTTTGGCCTTTTGTAAATCGGGCCGAAGCAAATCCAGGTGGTCGAAGGAAATCTCCTCCCACTTGGCGCCGGGAAACGCCGATTTTATTTCATCGCGGAATTGCTTGGCATTTCCTACCAGCACGATGTCCAGGTCTTTCGCGCTGAAATATTCCGCGCACACTTGCTTTACTTTATCGATGTTCACCGCGCGAATTTTATCGGGATAGGTGTCCGCGTAGTCCGCGGGCAAATCGTACATGGCCACTTCCAGAACGCGATTGGCCACCGAGGTCGCGGTCTCCGACTGAATTGGATAGACGCCCGCGAGGTAATCGCGCGCGAAATCCATTTCGGCGGGCGTCCCGCCGTCCGCCGCCATTTTGGCCAGCAGGTCCACCATCAGCTTGGTGGCTTCCACCGTAGCTTCGGTGCGGGTGTATGTGCCGGCGTCGAATGAGCCGGTATATTTCATGCTATGGAAACTGGAGTTGGCGCCGTAGGTGAGCCCCTTGTTCACGCGCACTTCGGTATTCAGCCGGCTGTTGTAGCCGCCGCCCAGAATGCGATTGGCCACCAGCAGAGGAATGTAGTTCGGGTCGGCGCGCCGGATGCCCAGCCTCCCGATGCGAATTTGCGTTTGCACCACGTCCGGCTTGTCCACCACCCAGATGTGTACTCCCGAAGCGGCCGCGGGCGCGTGCCGCGCGGTTTGCGCTACTTCTTTTTTCTCCCAGCCGCCAAAATATTTGGCCGCCAGTTCAAACGCCGCTTCCGGCGTGATGTCCCCGGCAAACGCGATCAGCGCCTCATTCGGCGCGTAGCTACCCGCGTGAAATTTCACGATCGAGTCCCGGTCGAATTTGCTGGCGGTTTCTACCGTCCCTTCGCTCGGTAAACCGTACGGCGATCCCGGATACACCACCCGATCGAAAACCGCGCCGGCCAGATAGTCCGGATCGGCGCTCTGCACCTGCAGCGCCGAAAGCAGTTGCTGCCGCTGCCGATCCAGTTCGTCCTGCTGGAACGTGGGATGCAGCACCACGTCGGCCATCAAATCCATTCCGGTCGCCAGGGTATTCTTGGTCACCGCCAGGGTCACCCCGGTGGAGTCCTTTTCCGCCGCCGCGGACAACGTCCCGCCCACGAAGTCGATTTCATTGGCGATTTGCTGCGCCGATCGTTTCTCGGTTCCTTGCGTCAACAAGTTCGCGGTCATCACCGCCAGGCCGGTGAGTCCGGCCGGATCGTTCACCGCTCCCGCCGAAGTGAGCACCAGCTTCACCGCTACCGCCGGTTCGCGGTGGTCGGTGACCACGAAAACCCGCAGGCCATTGGGCAGCGTTTTGGAAGCGGCCTTGGGAAGATGAAATGCATGCGCCCCAGCCGCCGGCGGCATTTTCGATTCGAGTTTCACGCCTGCAGGTACTTGGCCACTGCCGCCCTTTTGCGCTTCTGCCTTTGCCGATGCGGACGATCCAGGCGCTGCCGTAGCTGCCGCCTGCGCATTCCCGGAAGACGCTCCGGACGGCTCCTGCGCGCGCGCCGGCGACAGCGCTGCTGCCGCTATCATCAGCACCGCCGCCAGAATCCATCGGGCCTTTGCGGTAATTCCCGTCATCAATATCCCCCTTTACTTCCCGGGCTCCGCCGGGCTTATCAGCAGAACGGTGGACTGCTGCTTGGTTAAATATTGCCGCGCCACACGTTGCACATCGTCGGCGGTCACTTTCAGATAACGGTCGAGCTCGGTGTTCACCAGGTTGGGATCTTTGCCCAGCACCGCGGCGGCCCCGACCGCGTCGCCTTTTTCCTGGTCTGTCTCCCGGCCCAGAATCGCGCCCGATATTTCCTGGTTCTTGGCCTTTTCCAGTTCCTTGGCCTCCGGCGCTTTCGCTTTCAACTCCTCCAGCACATTCACCACCGCTTGTTCCCCTTCCGCTGCGGTGTGGCCCTGGTTCATGATCGAGAATGCCCAAAACAGGTTGGGGTCTTCGGTAAAATATCCAAATCCTCCGGCTTCCACCGCGATTCGCTCTTTGTACACCAGCTCCTGATACAGCCGGCTGCTCTCGCCTCCCGCCAGAATGTTGGAAGCCATGTCCAGCGGATACGAATCGGGCGCGTAACGCGCAGGCATCTTGTAGCCGATCACCACCGCCGGCAGCGGCGTATTCGAATACGATTTGTTCACCACTTGCTGCTGCGTTTGCGGCGGTTCGGGCTGCGCCGGCCGCGGAATCGGCGCCGTCGACGCGGGAATGCCTTCGAAGTATTTCTTGGCCCAGGCCAGCGCTTCGGCCGGTTGGAAATCGCCCACGATCACCAGCGTCGCGTTGTTCGGTTTGTAATAAGTGTCGTGGAATTGGCGAACGTCCGCCACCGTCGCCTTGTTCAGGTCTTCCATGCTGCCGATGGTGGTGTGGTGGTACGGGTGAACTTGAAACGCGGCGGCGTAAAGGTCTTCCTGGATCAGCCCGTAAGGGCGGTTGTCGATCCGCAGGCGCCGTTCTTCTTTCACCACTTCGCGCTCGGATTTGAAATTGTCGTCGTCCACGTTCAGGCTGCCCATGCGATCCGCTTCCAGCCAGGTGATGCGCTCGAGATAGTTGCTCGGAAAGGTCTCCCAGAAGACAGTAGTGTCATCGGTGGTATAAGCGTTATCGAAACCGCCGATCGCCTCGATGATTCGAGACATCTCGTCCGGCCCAACGTGCGCCGAACCTTTGAACATCAGATGTTCGAACAGATGCGCAAAGCCGGTGTGCCCGGCCAGTTCATCCTTCGAGCCCACGTGATACCACACTTGAAGATTGGTCACCGGCACCTGGTGCTCTTCCACCATCACCACGTGCAGCCCGTTGCCCAGCGTTTCCTGCTGGACGTTGATCACCGGCGGCCGAAAATCTTCCGGCTTTTCCTGCGCTCGTGCGCGCGCTCCGGCCAGCGCCAACAGGGCCGCAAGCACAGCAATCTTGATTGGAATTCTCATGTCAACCTTTCACTTTCAGGGGAGCTTCACCCGGTGTGAATTCCCGAAGAAAAACTACTTAATCCTAACGCGGTTCCGTCCCTTAGGCCAATCCGATCGCCCTGCCGATGCCGTCCTCGCAGGTTTGGTTACTCACAAAGCAGTTCATAGCCCCGGCAACCGTGCTGAAAAACATCTCACCCAAAAAGGCTCTTACCACCTACTTAGACGATTGCCAGCCCAAACGGTTTCAGATGCTAGCTATGGCGTTTACGATGGCTACCCGCCAGGAACCCATTGTTCGCGCCCCGCGCCGCGACGTATCCTTTCTGCAGTCGCACCTGTTCGCGTTTGCACCGGAGGTACCTTCATATGGGACGTATCCTCGGCCTTGTGGTGGTCGTGGCCATCGTGCTCGTGGGTTACATGTATATCTTCAGGGCCGGCGGCTCCGCGATTTCCGCCCCGCATTCGGCGCCCAATGCCGCCGGCGCGCAGAACGACATCCTCGCGATTGCCCAGGCCGAACGCGCCTATCAGGCGGAAAATGGGTCGTACGCTCCGCTCGATAAGCTGCTATCCAGCGGCGCATTGAGCATGGAGAAGCCCGCGCGAGAAGGCTACGAATACAACGTCGAGCCTTCTTCCACGAATTTCCGCGTCGTCGCGCGCTGTACCGGTGCTGCCGCTGGCTGCAGCAGTTACTTCGTCGATTCCAGCATGTCAGTACAGCCTCTCCAATAGTTTTGCGCGCACACTCTTCCGCTGGTGTAGCACGCTGCCGGTCGGCGAGCGGTCAATTCCCAGAGCCCGGTTCGGGATACATGGTCTGCCCGCCCATGCGGTGTTAGAATGATCCGACCGTGAAACATATCATCCAGGCTTTGCTGGACCTCCAGAACGTTGACCACAACCTGCTCGACGTGCGCTCCCGCATCGCCGCCGTCCCTCAAAGCATTGCCGAAGTCGAAGCCACCGTGGCCGCCGCTCGCGCCGAACTCGCCGCCAGCAAAACGGCGCAACTCGAAGCTTTCAAGGCGCGCAAGAAATACGAATTGGACGTGGAGAGCTGGAAAGACAAAGCCAAAAGATACAAAGACCAGTCCTACCAGGTGAAGACCAACGAAGCCTTCAAGGCACTCCAGCACGAAGTGCAGACCGCCGAGAACGAAGTCACCAACGCTGAGGATCGCCTGCTCGAACAAATGATCGCCTCCGAAGAATACGACCGCCGCATCAAAATTTCCGAGAAGCTTGTGAAAGAAGCGGAGGAAGTCGGCCGCGTGAAGCGCGCCACCATCGAGGCCGAGCAAGTGGTCCGGATGAAAGCTTTGGCGGTGCAGGAAGCCGAACGCGCCCGCGTGATTGCTGTGATTCCCGAAGACCTGCTCGATCACTACGAGCGCATCGCCAAAAAACACGGCGGCATTGCGGTGGCCGAAGTTCGCGGCGAAATCTGCGGAGCCTGCGGCGTGCGCATTCGCCCCCATGTTTTTCAGGAGCTCAGCCGCCCGGGCACCGAAGAGCTGATTCATTGCGAGACTTGCACGCGCGTGCTGTACTACGGCGAGGCGGCGCTTCCGGTTACACCGCGGCCGGTGGGCCAGCAGTCCGCCGCAGCCGCGGGGGATTCTACAGGTCCTGCTGCCACGCACGAACCGTAGTCGCGACCTCCGCACCGCGGGCTGTCGTTAACTGTTGTGCCTAGCTTCGAATTTTTCGGGAGCCGAATCTCTATGCCGTTGTCGCCTAAAGCCCCACCGCCTAGCTCGGCAAAGCTTTTTTCCGAGCCTCAGCCTACTGCGGCCCCGGCGACTTATTCCGCTTCCATCGACGGCGCCTCCCGCGGCAACCCCGGCCCGGCCTCGTACGCTGTGGTGGTTCACGGTCCTAATGGCGAGACGGTCTACGAAATCGGCAAATACATCGGCCGCGTCACCAATAACATCGCTGAATATTACGGCCTGATCGCCGCCCTTGATTACGCCACCACCCAGGGTATTCAGAGCCTCCGAGTCCGCAGCGATTCCGAGCTTCTGGTGCGCCAGATGCAGGGCAGATACAAAGTAAAGAGCCCGGACCTCAAGCCACTCCATGAACGCGCCTCCAAGCTGGCTCGCTCGCTGCAGACCTTCCGCATCGAGCACGTCATGCGCGAGCTGAATCGCGATGCCGACCGCCTGGCGAATGATGCCCTGGATGCGACCGGCGGCCGCAGCGGCCGCAGCGAGCAGGCCCAAGCCACCAGCGGCCAGACCGGACCAAGGGTGGATCCCTTGGGCCCGCAGAAGCGCGAGACCCCCGCCCAGACCCATCGGGTGCGCGCCCACTACGTCAAGGGCGTGCTTGTGCCCTTCGAACCGCTCAATTTGCCGGAGGGCGCCGAGGTCTCCTTCGAATTGCGTATCCCCGAGAAGATGTAGGCGTTACCACGCGGTTAAGCCCACCGAACCGGTCCTAGAAACTGGTACTAAGGGTTCATTGTTCCGCCACATCCCGGTTGTTACATTTGTTGAGGGGAGAACGCGGTTGATTCCTTTACTCGACAAATTGCCGACCATCTTAGTGCTGGCAGTCCTCGTGGGGATATTCGTTTCCCTGCGGAAACACTCGGAAACCAAGCGAATTGGGTTCTGGATTGTGGCCTGGTCCCTGCTATTCGTTCACTTCTTCGTGAAGATCTTTGAGCCCCAAGCCGGGATACCTGGCCTGGCTCTGGGATCCATAGATGTGGCGGCCCTGGTGCTCAGCGGAATCGCCTTCGTGGTCTCCCTGATGGACGATTTCAACGACCAGACGCACCTGTACATTTCTGCCGCGCTCATGGGTGTGCCGGCTACCTTGTACGCCGTCGGCGTCGCCTTGGACCTTCACTTCGACGCCGCCATGGCAGGCGCTCTGGCCTTCTTCTTTTTCGGCGGCACCGGCTACGTCGTCTATGCCGAGCGAAAGTCGCCTCGCGTTGCCGGGACGCTCGCCTCGGCGCTCGCGGTGGCAGGCGGCTACGCCATCTTCTGCCAGCTTCGCGGCAATTCTTCCGAAGGTCTGATCGCCGTTCTCGGTTCGGCTTTCATCCTCTGTGCCGTTCTTTACTGGCTGCGGTTCCCCAGAACATCTCCCGGCGTCGTCACCGTATTGGGCGGGTTCGTGTGTTGGGGCTTGATGTTCCCGGTTGCCTCGCTAGTGGCCGCGTCATACCCCGCGGCGCATGTGAATGCTGAGTTGTGGAATGTGCCGAAATTTTTCGTGGCCTTCGGGATGATTTTGACCCTGGTCGAAGAGAAATCGCGAATCATTGAGAAAGCCATCAGCCGCGAGCATTCTGAAAATGCCTTGCTGCTGCGGTTTTCACGGATCACTTCGCGTTTGCTCAGCGCCAAGGCGCCGGCTTCGTTGTGCGACGAAGTGGCGCAATCGCTCACCCAGGCTTCCGCTTTCAGCCGCGCCGCGGTGCTGCTGTCGGTTGACGACGGTTCGCTCAACCTCGCCGGCCACAGCGGCCTCTCCGCCTCGGTCCGCGCCGCGTTGATCGATAGCGCCGTCCGCTGGAATGCCGCCAACACCCGCAAGATGAAAGTCACCAGCTCTCCGCTCACCGGTGATGCTCGCAAGCATACCGCCGAGGGCGCCAGCACCATCGGATCGGAAGTGGTGATTCCGATGATGTCGTCGCGCAACACCATCCTCGGCTACGTGTGGTTGTTTTCTACCACCGATCCCTCCCGGCTCAATCCTTCCGAGCTATCCAAGCTGGAAAAATTGACCGCCGATCTTTCGGTGATCACCGAAAATTCGCGCCTCCATCATCAGCTGGTTCGCTCCGACAAGCTGGCCGCTCTCGGCCAATTGGTTGCCGGCGCCGCGCACGAACTGAACAATCCGCTCACCGGAATCATCGGCTATACCGAACTTCTTTCCGAGGAAGTGAAAGCGGAAGGGCCGGCGCGCCGGATCACCAAGCTGGGGAACGAAGCCCGCCGCATGAAGCGAATCGTGGATGGCCTGCTGCACTTTGCCCGTCAAAGCAACGCCGCGCCCAGAGCCGCCAGTCTGGAAACCGCTCTGCGCGACGCGATTCAGCTGCGCGAGTATCACATTCGCAAGCTGCAGATTTCCGTGGATTCGGAAATCGAACGCCTGCTGCCGGATGTGGGCATCGCCGAAGACCAGCTCAAGCAGGTGCTGCTGAATCTGCTAAGCAACGCCATCGACGCCGTGGAAGAAAGCACCGAGAAAGCGATCCGCATCGCCGCCTGGCGCCAGAACGCCAAGATCGTAATTCTCTTCGAAGATTCGGGCCCAGGCTTCAGCGATATCAATCGCGCCTTCGACCCCTTCTTCACCACCAAGCCAGTAGGCAAAGGCACCGGCCTGGGCCTAAGCATTTGCTACGGCATAGCCCGCGAAGCCGGAGGCGACATCCACCTCTCCAATCGCGAACCGTACGGCGCCAGCGTTTCGGTAGAACTCCCGGTAGCCCAGCCCGGCGTAGTCTCCGGAAGCGGCGCCTCCGAATCCGGCGTCTTCCAGCTCCCGGTCTAGCCGCATTTTCCTTGCCGCCGTTTTTGAACCGCGGTCGTAGCGCCGCCGTCGTCCTGTGCTCTCCACGAAGAATCAACTGGGCGTGCTGAGCGAAGCGAAGTGGGTGCCCCAGGTGTCGATTTCACACCTGGGTTCTCTACGTTCTTGACTCGGCCTTGTTTGTGTTCGTGGTGGAACACATCTCACCGTCGTAGCTCGACGGTCCCAAAATACACGCACCATCGACAAAATAAAATCTGCTCTGCCCCATGCAGTCAGAAATTCCGAATTGTCTTTACGGATTATCCAGCAAAGGCGGGAACAGCACGAGCGGCAGCCGCAGTTTCTTCAGGATACTTCCAGGCATACGACCGATACAGCGTATCGCGTTGCGCCGGAATGTACCCAGCGTCGGTAATAATTCTCCGCAATTCCGCCTCGTTGGTCCGATTGCGAACTCCAGCCGCAAACACCACATTCTCCTCGATCAAGATACTCCCCACATCATCCGCGCCAAACTGCAGCCCCACCTGGCAGATCTTAATCCCCGGAGTCAGCCAGCTGGACTGCACGTGATCGATGTTGTCCAAATAAAGCCGGCTGATCGCCAGCGTCTTCAAATAGTCCGCGGCAGTAGCTTCCGGAACCTTCTTTCCCAGCGGGGTATTATCCGGCGCAAAAATCCAGGGGATGAACGCGGTGAATCCGCCGGTCTCTTCCTGCAGCCGCCGCACCCGCTCAAAATGGTTCACGCGGTGCCGGTAATCCTCGCCGCAGCCGAACATCATGGTGGCGGTGGTTCGCATGCCCAACGAATGCGCGGTGCGGTGAACCACTTCCCAATCTTCCGAAGTGCACTTCAGCCGCGAAATCCGCGTGCGCACTTCGTCGTCCAGCACTTCCGCGCCGCCGCCGGGAATCGAATCCAGCCCCGCATCCATCAACCGCGCGATCACCTCGCGCACCGTCAGCCCCGAAACCTCCGCGATGCAATTGATTTCCGGCGCCGAAAAGCAGTGCAGATGGATCTGCGGAAAGCGCTGCTTGATCGAGCTAAGCATGTTCTCGTAAAACTCGATTCGCAGGTCGGGATGCAATCCGCCCTGCATCAGCACTCCCGTGCCGCCCAGCGGAATCATCTCCTCGATCTTCGCGTAAATATCTTCGAGCGGCAGGACGTACCCGTCCTTAGCCCCGAGCGGCCGGTAGAACGCGCAGAACGAGCAATACTCGGTGCAGAAGTTGGTGTAGTTGATGTTCCGATCGATCTGGTAGGTAGCCACGCGCGGATCGGTCTTCCGCCGCCGCACTTCATTAGCCGCCATCCCGATCCCGATCAGGTCGTGCGACTCAAACATCTCCAGAGCTTCTTGCTGTGATATTCCCATGTTCAGTTAGCGTCCCGCTCGCGCCCCCGCGCCCGGAACCGCCTGCGCGAGAGCAAATTGCAGCGGCTTAGCTGCCGGGATCGCTCCCACCGCCGCGCATTTCCGGTAATAAAGCCCCAGCCCGTCCAGAAAATCCGGCTCCAGCCCGTAATGAATATTCTCGGTCAGGTATCTCTCCAGCGCTTTGGGCGGCAAATCCAGTTGGATCGAAGCGGCCTCCGCGATCTCGCCGATCCGGTCCATCCCATATTGCAGCGAACTCCGAAAATCGGCCGCCACCTCCGGCGTCAGGGCATCCGGACGCCCCGCCCAAATCGCCAGCACGCAAGGTTTGCCGGTGAGTTCCCGCCACTGGTAGGCCACGTCGTAGACGAAAAGCGTCTCAAATCCCACCACCGGCATTTCGCTGGCGTCGCCCTGGCAGCACGCTTCGCCGCGAGGGGACTTCCCAGCCAGCGCCTCCATCTTCAGCGAAATCCGCAGTGCCGGATCACCAATCACCAGCGCCGCATCCGCATTTTGCAGCATCTCCGCCGCGTCTGGCGAAGCCTCGACAAATTCCGGGTCGATCCGCCATTTCTCCTTGGCGAGAATTCTCACCAGCGCCGCGGAACTCCGCGAACTGGAATCCAGCGCGATGCGCTTGGCCAACTCAATCGGCTTCTTAGCCACCACCAAAATGCTGCGCACCTCGCCCGCCGCCGCAATCGACATCCCCGGCAGCGCCACCAGCCCCTCGATCCGCTGGTACTCCACCGCCGGAATAATCGCTACGTCCGCGTCCCCGGAGCGCAACGCCTCGGCGCACTGAGAGGGCACACTAAACCTAATGTCGCACTTCCCCTGCAGCGGCCCCTCGGTAAATCCCCACACCAGTGGCGCCGTATTCAGGTACTCCACACTGGCAATCCGCAGTCGTTTAGCCATAGCAGTGAGGACTCAAATATAGCATATCGCGACCCTAGGCCTGGGCGGGCGCTCCAGCATGGCTCAAACCGGAGACTCGGCGTCAGATGACCCAGCCGGCTGTGGGCAATCCTGAGCATTCACGTGGATGGGGTGTTTCGTCCGACGGAAATTATTTTCGCTTCGGTGGGTTCGCCAGGCTGCTGTCCAAGGCCACGACGCAATCGACTGGGCTGTGGTGGTGAACACGCGCCACGCTCACTCCTAAATGGAGGACGATCTCCACAGGCTATCGTGGGATCGTCCGCACACCGGACCCGCAGCAGCAGCTTGCCGAGCGAGAAGCAGTTCAACTCCGGATTCGTCGGATTACCGTCAGGCTACGAAGCTCTACTCGTTTTATTGGCCTACTTGCCGTATCGCTGTGCAAAGTACAGAACCGCGTCCGCCATTACCATGAAGACCAAAATTTGCGCCATCGTTACTAAGTTCACGACTTCCCCCCGTTGTCCATTTTCTGGACGAGCGCGGGAGTCTACCTATGGCCGGAGGGGGAAACTAGTGGTCTTAGGGACTAAGCCGTATGGGTTAGTTCCTTTGGTCTCGGACCGGGCCCGCTGCCCGGTCGCGCCGGCTCGGGCTCCGGAACCGGCAATTGCGCCGGCCCCGGCGCCGGCGCACTGACCTACACGCTCGAGGGGTCCAAATGTTTTGCTGTCGGCTTCTTGGCGCCTTCAACTACTAAAGTTGAAACACTGCGCGTAGAGCGCTGGATAAGATCCGCACACCGACCCCCAACTGCCAATGGGCCGCACCCTCAAGGGCGGAGGGTGCGCCACCCACCGGCAACGGCTAAGCAAGAATCAATTGCGGGAACTTCTCTAGTGTCCCCGTGGGCTATTCTCCGCATTACCCCACGCATTACCCCGCATTGACAGCTTCTGCCGCCGCGCCATATCGTGGCTGGCTCAAGGCGGTTCTGAGCCTCCTTCCCCCTCCATGGAGCCAAACCAATCCTTAGGATGGCTGTCTCTCGCTCTGGTCCCAGGACTAGGAGCGCGTATGGCCGGCAAGCTCCTCCGCGAATTCGGGACGCCGGAAGCGATTTTCAACGCTTCGCTCACCGCGCTCGAGGCGCAAAATCTTCCGGCGCCGGTAGCCCAGGCGATCCACACCAGGCAAGCCATGAGCGACGTCGCGCGGGAGCTGGCCCAAGTGGAACAGTCCCGCTGCCGTGGTCGAGGAACTGCCCACCAGCATTCGCGCGGAACTGCTGCCCGTGGAATCGATGTCAACGGAAGAACGCACTCTGCTTGCCGAAAAGGACTTAACCCCGAGCGAGCGCACTCTGTACGGTTTGCTGAGCGCTGACCAGCCCCGCCACATCGACGAAGTTGTTGAATTATCAGGATTAACGTCGTGCGAGGTGCTCGCCGTGCTCTTCGACCTGGAGATGCGCGGCCGAATCCGCCAGTTACCGGGAAAGCAATTCTTGAAAGTCCTGTTGTAATTGCTGGCCTGGCATGGGGTTAGGATGGGAGTGGTACAGGGTTCCCATACATATATAGACCAGCAGCGTACCGCGGCGTTTCACGTGCCACGCACCGAATCGCCCTCTGGCTGCATCGAACCCCCTGACGGAAGGAAGAATATAGAGAGCGCATGGCTAAATCACTTGTAATCGTCGAATCGCCTGCCAAGGCGAAAACTATCAATAAATATTTAGGACGCGGCTACTCCGTCCAGGCCTCCTACGGCCATGTGATGGACCTTCCCAAAAAGAACCTCGGTATAGATACGGAGAACGGCTTCGAGCCCACCTATGAAGTGATCCCGGGGAAAGTAAAGGTCATCAACGAGCTCAAGAAGGCGGCCAAAGCCTCCGACGCCATCTACCTGGCCGGCGACCCGGACCGCGAAGGTGAGGCGATCTGCGCGCACCTGGCGGAAGTCCTGGGCAAGACCAAGGCTGACCGGAAGAAGATCTTCCGAGTCATGTTCAACGAAATCACCCCTAAGGCCATCAAGGCGGCATTCGAAAAGCCCGGGCAGGTGGATACCAACCTGGTGGACGCGCAACAAGCGCGACGGGTGCTCGACCGTCTGGTGGGATACAAGATTTCACCGCTCCTGTGGGACAAAGTACGCCGCGGACTATCCGCCGGACGGGTGCAGACCGTGGCGTTGCGGCTGATCGTCGAGCGCGAGATGGAAATCCGCGCGTTCAAACCCAAGGAGTACTGGTCCATTCACGCGCTGCTGGCCGCTGGCGTTCCGCCGGCGTTTGAGGCCAAGCTCCATCGCTACAAGGGCGAGGAAATCGAAGTCAATAACGAAGCGGAGGCGCAGAAAGTTCTCGCCGACGTGGAAAAGGCTTCGTGGCTGGTTTCGGGAGTGGTTCAGAAGGAAAAGCGCCGATTCGCGCCCCCTCCGTTCACCACCTCCAAGCTGCAGCAGGCGGGCTACAACCGTCTGCGCTACACCGCCAAGCGCACCATGATGCTGGCCCAGCGGCTATATGAGGGCGTCGAACTCGGCGATGAAGGCTCGGTGGCGCTAATCACCTATATGCGCACGGATTCGGTGCGCGTCTCCAACGACGCGCTGGACCAGGTGCGCGAGCACATTGGCAGCGCCTACGGCCCCACCTATCTTCCCGAGAAGCCGAACTTTTATAAGTCCAAGAAAGACGCGCAGGAAGGCCACGAGGCGGTGCGCCCTACGGATGTCTCGCGGACCCCGGACAGCGTCCGCAAATATCTCGAAGACGACATGTTCAAGCTGTACCAGCTCATCTGGCAGCGCTTTGTGGCCTCGCAGATGGTTCCCGCGGTGTTCGACCAGACCACCATCGACATTGCGGTCGGCGATTATCAATTCCGCGCCACCGGCTCCGTAATGAAGTTCGAAGGCTTCCTGGCCGCCTACCAGGCCGCCGTCGAGGACGACGACAAGGATCCGGACGACGCCGACGCGCGCACGCTCCCCAAAGTGAGCGAGGGCGAGCGGCTGACGCTGGAAAAGATTCACCCCGACCAGCACTTTACCGAGCCGCCGCCACGCTACACCGAAGCGACGCTGGTCAAGGAACTGGAAGAGAAGGGCATCGGTCGCCCCTCCACGTATGCCAGCATCATCTCGGTGATCGTGGAGCGCGAGTACGTGAATAAGGACCAGGGCCGGTTCACGCCCACCATGCTCGGCGAAAAGGTGAGCGGGCTGCTGGTAAAGAGCTTTGAAGATATTTTCGACGTCGGCTTCACCGCTCGCCTCGAAGAAGAGCTCGACGAGATCGAGGAAGGCAAGCTCCCGTGGCGCGATGCGGTGAAGGAGTTCTGGGACCGCTTCACGGTTGACTTGGATCGCGCCGACGAAGAGATGCTCTCCTACAAGGCGGGTATCGCCACCGGTTTGAAGTGCGAGAAGTGCGGTGAGGGCGAACAGCTTGAGCGCATCAGCCGCCACGGGTTCTTCCTGGGCTGTTCGCGCTATCCGGACTGCGATTTTACCCGCGACCTTTCTGAAGCAACCGAACCGGCGGATCCCAACGCGCCGCCGAAAATCGAGTACTGCGACAACTGCGGCAAAGAAATGCAGATCAAGCGCGGCCGATTCGGCGTGTTTCTGGCTTGCACCGGGTATCCCGATTGCAAGACCACCAAGCGCCTGATGAGCGGAACCAAAATTCCTCGCCAGCCCGATGTGCCGCTGGACGAAAATTGCCCCACCTGCACTTCGCAATTGCTGCGCCGCCAGGGGCGGTTCGGCGATTTCATCGGCTGCTCGAAATATCCGAAGTGCAAGTACACCCGTCCGATCACGCTGGGAATCAAGTGCCCCAAGTGCAATGAAGGGGAATTCGTGCGCCGCGGCACCGCCAAGGGGCGTGGCCGGGGCCGGATTTTCTACGGCTGCAGCCGCTATCCGGATTGCGATTACACCAGTCCGCACGAGCCGGTCGCCGAGCCTTGCCCGAAATGCGGCGCTCCATTCATCGTCGAGAAGCGCACCAAGCTTGGAAATTTCCGCTCCTGCGTCCGCGAGGGCTGCGATTGGGAAATTGAAGCGCCGGAGCGGCCGGCCGCTGCCGCCCCTGCTGTGCCGGCCAGTGTTGTTTCACCGCTACCTCCGCCTGCCGCTATTCTGGCGGATGCGCAACCGGTGGAGATTGGCAAGCCTTGAGGAACCGCCGCTGAGGGTGCGCCGTGAGTAGGTGGAAGCAAGAGGGAGCAGAGGCCGGTGCGGCGAGGTCGCGCCGCAGCGATCCGGATGCCACGGCTGCCTCGGCCGATTCCGCGTCCAAAGCGTCCGGTTCCGCTTCTGGCCGCTCCCCCACCCGCGGTGGTCCGCGCAATCACCAAACTGGCGCAGTAAGATCGTCCGCCAGTCGGCCCAAGGACGCGCACGATTCCTCCGGTTCGCAAATGTCCGGCTTGCAGATGGCCATCCACCGATTCCTCGATTACTTGCAGTACGAACGCAACGCCTCACCAAAGACCATCTTCAACTACGGGCTGGACCTGAAACAATTTCACGCCTTCGTCACTCCGCCGGACTTGCCCACACCGTCCCTTTCGGAAATCGATCACCGCCTGATCCGCGAATATCTGGGATCGCTCTACGATCGCAAACTGGAGAAGAGCTCGGTGGCGCGCAAATTGTCCGCGCTGCGTTCGTTGTTCCGCTTTTGTATCCGCGAGAAACTCGTGAAGACCAACCCGGCGAAACTGATTCCATCCCCGAAGCTGCCCCGCCGCCTGCCCACGGTGCTCACGCCCGAAGAGATGAATCATTTTCTCGACGATCTGGGCACGATGAAGGCGCAAGTGAATCCGAAGCGCAGCCTCTCGCCCGAACGGAGGGAAGCGGAGGCGCGGCTGGTGCCGGCGCGCGATCGCGCGATTTTCGAACTCCTCTATTCTTCCGGCCTGCGCGTCAGCGAGGTTATCGGTGTGGATCTGATGAATATTGATAAGGACGCGAAGACGGTGTTCGTCCTCGGCAAGGGCCGCAAGGAGCGCCTCGTTCCATTCGGTTCGAAGGCCCAAATCGCGCTCGATGCCTATTGGCCGGTGCGCCAGCAGATCATTAACGCGACGCGCTCCAAGCCGGGCGAGCAAGCCGTTTTCTTGAGTTGCTTCGGCGCCCGCCTAACCACCAAAGGCGTCTACCACATCGTCAAAAAGTATTCGCGCCTGGCCAATGCGAATTGGGATATGCATCCGCATTCTCTGCGCCACGCCTTCGCAACGCATTTGTTGGCCGACGGCGCCGACCTGCGCGCCATTCAGGAGCTGCTGGGCCACAAGCAGCTAGCCAGCACCCAGCGCTACACCCACGCCACCATAGAAAACCTAATCGACGTCTACGACAAAGCCCATCCCCACGCGTAAGTTTGTTCGCTTTGGTCATTCCCGCAGCTTACATTCTCTCCGAACGACACCGTAAAATCCCCTACGTAACCTTTGTTGCGCGGAGCGCACTCTCTTTTCTGTCATAATCGCTGCTAAGCGGTCCTGATGCCATTCTCGCCCGATTTCATCGTCAGTACGGAAGACACCCCTGGAATGCTCTTGCTTGTTGAGACCAAGCTTTCCTCCCAGAACCCTTCGGAGGACGAATCTCAGCTCAAATCTTACATGTGGCGTGTGCGCTGTCCTGTCGGACTGCTCATCACGCCAGACGAAATAGTAGTCTTCCGGGATACGTATACTTCTTTTTCGGAGAAGTCTGTCCGGCGAGTTGGTTTCTCGTAACTGCCAAAGCACTCTTTTCTGGTCTGGCAACCCAGAACCGCAGACCCAGAGATACGGTCTTGGTTCCAGATGGTCACTAAATCTCAAATCGAATCGGCCGTTCTTGCGCGAGATGCCCTAAATTCCCAGGTTGGTATTCAAGAATTCGAGCGACAGCGCCCAGCCTTGGGCCGCAGCCTGCGGATTGTAGCTGGCACGCTGATCGCAGAAGAAGCCATGGTCGGCTTCGGAGAATTCCACGTTGACGAAGGGCTGATTTGCGGCGCGCAGTAATTCGGCGATCTGATTTTGTTTTTCGGGTCCGACGTGCGTGTCCTTTCCGCCCCAGAAAAGTAGGACCGGGGCGCGTAACTCGGGGATGCGGTCGAGCAGTCCGGCGCTGCGGGGGCCGGGGGCGATTGCGCCGCCATAAAATGAAATGGCGGCCTTCACGCCCACTTCGATCGCCGCCCGAAACGAAATCGTGCCGCCCAGGCAGAATCCAACCGAGGCGATGGGCTTTCCCGTTGTTGCCTTGTCGGCCTCCAGGTAAGCAAATGCCGCGCGGATATCGGCCGCCACGCCTTCCGGTTTCAACGCGGTGATGTGCGGCAGCACGCTGGGGAAATCATTGTAGCTGCCTTCGAATCCCGGCGCGGTGCGGTGAAACAGTTCCGGCGCGATCGCTGAATAGCCTTCGCGGGCAAAGCGCTCGGTGACGTCGCGGATATGGGAATTCACGCCGAAGGCCTCTTGAAAAACGAGCAGGCCGGCGCGCGGGGCCTGATCTTTGGGGCGCGCGACGTAAGCGCGCATGGTGGTGCCGTCGGCAACGTTCAGTTCGACGTGGGACGTAAGAAGTTCGGTCATGCCATTCTCCTGGTCGCGGATGTAGTCTTCGCGGCAGCAGCGGTTTCGACGAATCGGGCTACCCGCAGTATAATTGCCCGCGAACGCTGGAGTCGATCCCGTTCCTATCCGTTTGGTCGATTGTTGGAGGCGGCTTCGCCGAAGTCGTGGCTTCGAAAATGAGCAAGCGCTCCAATTCGCATTCGTCATCGGGTATGGGAGCCGCTGCGCTCGGTGAGGTCGCCCGGTGAACGCGCCGCAGACCAAAGAGTTCCGCTCCGGCGACATCGTCGCGCGCGCGGAGAAATCTTGCGAGGGAATCGCGCGGGACTACGCGCTGTGGTTGATGGAGCACGAAGAGTTGCCGGTGCTGCTGGCCGCCGCGTCGGCGCGTCGCGACCGGTGGATCGGCAAGACCATCAGCTTCTCAAAGAAAGTTTTCATTCCGCTTACCCGCCTGTGCCGCGATTATTGCGGCTACTGCACCTTCCGGCGCGATCCCGGCCAGCCCGGCGGAGGGTTCCTCAGCACCGATGATGTGAGGAACATCGCGCTGGCCGGAAAAGAAGCGGGATGCAAGGAAGCGCTTTTCAGTCTAGGCGACCAGCCCGAAAAACTTTTTCCCGAGGCCGCGGAAGAGCTTCGCCGGCTGGGTTACCGGCGCACCCTCGAATATCTCGCGGACATGTGCGAGATGGTTCTCGACGCCACCGGCCTGCTGCCGCACTCCAATCCCGGCGTGATGGACCGCGAAGATCTGGCGCGCCTGAAAAATTCGAACGTAAGCATGGGGCTGATGCTGGAGAGCACCAGCAACCGGCTGATGCGCAAGGGCGAAGCCCACTGGAACGCGCCGGACAAAGTGCCGCTGCTGCGGCTGCGCACCATCGAAGAAGCTGGGCGCCAGGGAATTGCGTTCACCACCGGAATCTTGATCGGGATCGGCGAAACACTCGAGGAGCGCGTCGATTCGCTGCTGGCGATTCGCGCCCTGCACATGCGCTACGGACACATCCAGGAAGTGATCGTGCAGAATTTCCGCGCGAAGGAAGGCACGCGCTTCCAGGAGATGGCCGAACCGGGAGCGGAGGATTTGCTGCGGACGCTGGCGATTGCGCGGTTAATTCTGCCCGGCAATGTGAACTTGCAGGCGCCGCCGAACTTGAGCTACCACGATTTCCCGCGGTTGATTGAGGGCGGCCTGAACGATTGGGGCGGAATTTCGCCGGTCACCAGGGACCATATCAATCCCGAGGCGCCGTGGCCGGCGATTCGGCTGCTGCGGGAAAAAACTGAGGCTGCCGGTTACGTTCTGCGCGAAAGGCTGGCGCTGTATCCCGAATTCGTGCGCGCGAACGATCCGTGGCCCGGGATGGCGTACCCGCGCCCGGAAGAATCTGGCGAAGCCCCGCTGTTCCAACATATTCAAAAATTGCGCGATGAGGATGGTTATGCCCGCAACAGCAACTAGCGAAAATTCCATGCAGATCGTCCAGCAAATGCGCGAGGCCACTTTGCGAGGTGCGTTGACCCACGCCAGCCCGGAGGTGGCGCGAATTCTGGAGCGCGCTCTGGAAGCTCGCGAAACCGGATTTGAGGACGCGCTGACCCTCGCGCGCTTGGCTCGCACCGGCGGCGCGGACTTGATCGCCATGCTCAAGACCGCGGACGAACTGCGCCGGCGGGCGGTGGGCGAAGCGATCACCTACGTGGTGAATCGCAATTTGAATTTCACCAATATTTGTTTTGTGGGATGCGCGTTCTGCGGCTTCAGCCGCGGCCCCAATTCGCCCGACGCCTATTTTCACGCCAACGAAGCGCTGATCGCCAAAACGCGCGAGGCTATTGAACTCGGCGCGACGGAAATCTGCATTCAGGGCGGCCTGCCGCGCGATCTGGATCCCTTTTACTACCGCGATCTGCTGCGCGATATCAAAGCGGCGATCCCGCAAATCCACATTCACGCGTTCTCGCCGATGGAGATTGTCTACGGCGTCGAGAAAACCGGGATGCCGATGCACGACTACCTCCAGATGCTGAAGGACGCCGGTCTAGGCAGCATTCCCGGAACCGCGGCGGAGATTCTCGACGATCGGGTGCGCGAAGAGTTGAGCCCTAACAAATTGAAAGTGGAGCAATGGATCGAAGTGGTGCGCACCGCGCACTCCCTGGGCATTCCCAGCACATCGACAATGATGTACGGCCATACCGAACAGCCCGAGGATTGGGTGCGGCACATCCTGCTGCTGCGGCGAATTCAGAAAGAAACCCACGGCTTCACCGAGTTCGTGCCGTTGGGTTTCATTCATTCCAATACCCGGCTCTTTCGCATCGGCGGGGCGCGGCCGGGCAGCTCCGTCGCCGAGCATCTCGGTGTGCATGCGCTCTCGCGAATCCTGCTCGATCTCACCATCCGCAATCTGCAAGTCTCCTGGGTGAAGCTGGGATTTGACATGTCGCTAGCGTGCCTGGATGCGGGCGCCAACGATTTCAGCGGAACGTTGATGGAAGAGAGCATTTCAAAAGCCGCGGGCGCGAATTTCGGCGAGTACGTCGAGCCCGCTCAATTCCGATCGCTGATTCGCTCGATCGGCCGGATTCCCGCGGAGCGCACCACCACCTACCAAATCCGCCAGACGTTTCCGGTGAACGATCCGGGCGAGCCGCATCTGCCGCCGCCGGGCGCGACATCGGTGCGGAGCCCCCAGCCCAGCGTTTCCGGAACCGGATACTGATGCGCGTGGCGGCGTTAGCGGGCGGAGTGGGCGCCTCGAAACTGCTCTTGGGCATGAGCCGGGTGATGCCCGCGCGCGATTTGACCGCGATTGTAAATACCGGCGACGATCTCGCGCTGCACGGGCTGGAAATATCGCCGGATCTGGACATCGTCACATACACCCTGGGCGGAGTGGTGAATCCGAAGACCGGCTGGGGATTTCGCCAGGAAACGTTTCGCTTGCTGGAGCGGCTGGCCGTATTCGGCGGACCCAACTGGTTCAACCTGGGCGACCGCGATCTCGCCACGCACATTTATCGTACTGACCGCCTCCGCCACGGGGCCACGCTTTCGCAGGTAGCGGATGAAGTTCGCCGCGCGCTGGGAGTGGAAGCGGCGATTCTGCCGATGAGCGATCAGGCGGTGCGAACCAAGATCCGAGCGAAACAGGGCTGGCTGGCTTTTCAGGAATATTTCGTCAAGCTGCGCGCAAAGCCGGCGGTCCGCGAGATCCGGTTCGCGGGCTGCGAAAACGCGCGACCCGCGCCCGGCGTGCTGGAGGCGTTGCGCGGAGCAGAACGCATCGTGATTTGTCCGAGCAATCCGATGATCAGCGTCGGACCGATTCTCGCCGTGCCCGGAATTCGCGAGGCTTTGCGCGAAAGGCGGGACGCGGTGCTGGCGGTTTGTCCGCTGGTCGGCGGGAAATCGCTGAAGGGGCCTTCGGACAAAATGATGCGCCAGATGGGGCTGCAATCGTCGGCCCTGGGGGTGGCAAAACTCTACCGCGACTTTTGCGGCACGCTAATGATAGATTCTGCGGACGCCCGGCACAAGAAAGCCATCGCAGCTCAGGGTATGAATGTAGTGGTGGCGTCGACGGTGATGTCGACCCTCGGTAACAAAGTGCGGCTGGCTCGCGCGGTGTTGGCGCCAGACGCGATGCAAAAATCCGGGTAGGGAACTGGTCCGATGAAAGCCATTCTGATTCCAGTGAAGGAATTGTCGAAGGCCAAGCAGCGCCTCGCCGCGCACTTCTTTCCCGAGCAACGGATCGAACTGGCGGATGCGCTGTGGCAGGATTTCTTCGATGTGGTTGCGGCGGTGCGCGGGGTGGACCGCATCTTTGTGATCAGCGCTGAACCGCGAGTGCTGCAACGCGCGCGGCAGTTCGGTTGGGAAGTGATTCCGGAAACGCGGCAAACTTCGGAGACCGACTCGGTGGACTTCGCGTCGCGCGTGTGCGCGCACTTCGGGGTGAAAGCTTTGCTGCGGCTGCCGGTTGACTTGCCGTTGGCGGGACCGACCGACATCGAAGCCATCTGGCGGGCACTACCGGTCGGGCCATCCACGGTGATCGTTCCCTCGCGCGACGGAGACGGCACCAACGCGCTGCTGCGCACGCCGCCGTCGCTTTTCCCGTCGCATTTTGGACCGGGGAGCTTCGCCAAGCATCTGGGCGAAGCGGAGCAGTGCGGCGCGCGCATCCAGATTCTGCGCAACGACAAACTGGAAACGGATATCGACGACTATGACGACCTACGCGCGCTGCGGGGGGCCATGGTGGCGGCTCCGCGAGCCCGCGCCTGGCTGGAGCGCAACGGATTCGGCAAGCCTCTGGCGCGCGCGGCCGGCGCTTTCCGCTGAGGACTAGATCGGCAGGCCGGTGATTCGCAGTCCCGCGCTGTGTACTTTGTATTTGATATTGATTGCGATCAGCACCGCGGTAATCTGCTCGACGATCCTCGCGTTCTCCAGCCGGCCGCCGTTGATCGCTCGCACACCTGGAATCTTCGCCGCCAGTTCGGACGCGACCTGCCGGGCGCGCTCATCGTCGGTGCAAATAATCGAGTCGCAATCCACGTCTTTGTCGCTATCGAGCAGGACCGCGGACACCTGATGGAACGCCGCAGCAACGATCACTTCCTTGGGCACGAGTTCAGCAGCCTGTTGCGCTACCGAGCCCTGCCACACGCCGAGTGTCTTTGTAGGCGATCCGCCCACCGCGGTGGCCAGCGGCACGGTGGTGTCGATCAAAATCGTGCCGGGCCGGAACGAGGTCTTCAGTCCCTTGAGGGTCGCGGCGTGGGCCGAGAACGGAACGGCCAACACCACCACATCCGCGCCGCTGACTGCCGCGGCATTTTCCATTCCGGTTACCTGCGCGGATGCTCCGGTGCGGGCGGAGATCTGAGATGCTGCTTCCGCAGCGCGTTGCGCGTCGCGCGATCCAATGCGGATCACTTCTCCCGCACGTGCCCAGCGCAGCGCCAGGCCCATTCCCTCCGGCCCGGTTCCTCCGACGATAGCGATTGTGCGGCTCACGAGTTTCTCCATAGTGCTGGATCCGATTTGGCTCTCTGCAATGATACTCCGAGGTTGGGTGAATTTCGGAGCGGCGTGGGGCGCGCAAATCTTGATGATTGGGCGCTTCCGCGATAACGTGTCACTGCTCATGGCGGATCCGATCATCCACTCTCCTGACGCGGACGTATTCCGCAAAGCGCTCGGCCACTTTGCTACCGGGGTTACGGTGGTGACGGTGGACGACGGGGCGCTCGTTCACGGAATGACGGCGAATGCATTTACTTCGGTTTCGCTCGATCCGCTGCTGATACTGGTATGCATCGGGAAGAAGGCGCGGACGCATCGGCTGGTTACGGAGCACACGCGATTCGGGGTGAACGTCCTGGCGGATAATCATGAAGAGTGGGCGCGTTATTTTGCGCTGCCGGAGCAGGACGGAATTACCGGGGAGCGGCTGGGGATTCGATTTACGCGCACCGCGTTGGGAACTCCGATGCTCGACGGGGGATTAGCGCGGCTCGATTGCAGGAGAGTGAGCTTTCACGATGCTGGGGATCACTCGATCTGCGTCGGGGTGGTGGAAGACGTCCAAATGGCGGACGGCCAGCCGCTGATTTTCTTTCGCGGAAGGTTTCGCCGCTTTCCGAAGGAGTAGCCGGGAACCCGGAAGCTTGAACCGTAAGTCAAAATGCCCACACGTAAACCCGACGTGTGGGGCACCCAACCTTCAACATCGCACTGCCAACGATTCAACATCGAGATTTGCTGAGCGGTGCTAGCGGAAGAGATCTTGATCCGCGGGGCGGATCATTTGCGCCGCTGAGCCCTCCGACCCTTCCGATACAAATCCTTGAACAATTGCTACCGGCACGCCTGCTGTTTTGCCCATCACTAGTTCGGCGGCGGATGCCAGCTCGTCGGCTACGGCGATGATGGTGGCTTGCATGGGGCGCCCGGAAGAATCGTGCTTGCCGCGGTAGTCGGCTAGCGGCGATAGGCCGGCCACGCCGATGGCTACGTTGGCCAAGCCTTCGCGCCATGGGCGGCCGAAGGTATCGGAGACGATCACTGCTACCGGCACGCCGAACTCGTGGGTCCAACCTGCCGCGAGCTCGCGAGCCGAGCGGTCGGGATCCACCGGCAAAAGCGTGGCGGCATCGTGCGGGGTGTTCGAAGCATCCACGCCTGCGTTGGCGCAGACCAAGCCGTGGTGGGTTTCGACGATCAGGACGCCGCGCTCCATGCGTACGATGCGGCGCGCCTCGCGTAGGACGAGCTCGATCATCCGCGCGTCTTTGCCGTATTGCGCGGCCCACTGGGTGGCTCGTTCGGAAGGCGTCACCGAACTCAACTCCACGATGCGGCCTTCGGCCTTCGAGACGATCTTCTGCGCAACGACGAAGACGTCGCCTGGGCCGACGCGCGGGCCTTTGGCGCGGACTGCGTGGGCGACCAAGCCGGCCAGGTCGGCGCCCGGGGTGATTTCGGGCAAGCCGGTGACGGCGGAAATGTGGATCTCACTGGAGTGCGACGGCGAGTGCAAGGCTATGTCCCTCCTGGATTTGGAGTTCATCTTACAGCGATTTCCGGGGGTGATGCACCCCTACCGGAGAGTCCAGCACGGCACATTTGGGCGGCCTTACCGCTGCGTTTGGATTGGTAGCCCGCCGCGCACGCGGGCGCCTACGCGGGTGTTGAAGCACAGGAACACTCCGCGCGGATGGGGGCTGAGGCCTCGCGAGGGCCATGCTAGGCTGTATTTGAGCCCGATTGCCCCAGGAGGAACGTATGGCTGGAGTTACGATGCGACGCAGCGACCGGGTTTGCATGACGCTGCTTCTGGAAGTCGACGGTATCGACAGCTTTGGGCACTCGTTCAAGACGGCGGGGCGGACCATGCTGATCAGCCGCCATGGCGCGGTGATCGTCATTGACCAGACTTTGGAAACAGATACAGAGCTTACCATTCGCCGGCGAGCGCCCGGAGAGAGCTATCGCCAAGGCTCGGTGAAAGTGATCGGGCTATTTGGGCACGAGCATGACGGCAACATCTACGGCGTTTCGCTGATCAATCCCGAACAAGATATCTGGGGAGTGGAATTTCCGGAGCTATCGGATTCCGACGAAACCGTTGCGCGCATGCTGCTGGAATGCAGCTTCTGCCGGAGCCGCGAAGTGGCGCATCTGGGAGAAGTGGAACTAAAGGGATTTGAGATCAATCGCGGCACGGCGCGGAATTGCAAAACGTGCGGAATGCCGACGATCTGGGTGCAGGCCGTGCATGAGATGGCCATGGGCAGGGCCGATCGCTTTCACACCGACGTCGATCCGCCGCCCGCACCACGCAACTACGCGGTGCCGGTTGCTGCGCCGGTGCCGGCGGTGAAGAAGCCCAGCGGCCGAGTGAAGACGCGGCTGAGCGCGTGCGTCCGCAAGCAGGGGCTGAATGAAGAGCCCGCGGTGTGCGAAGAGATCTCCAAAAGCAGCGTGGCGATCCGCTGCCGGGAACGTTTCGATTACGATACGCGGGTGGATATCTCCGTGCCGTACACGCCGGGGACCGCAAATATTTTCATGCCCGGGCGGGTGACGCATGTGGAGGAAGTGCGAGCGGGACTCTACCGGCACGAGATCGAGTACTTGAAGGCGGGAGAGGTAACGAAGTAAGGACAGCCGGAAGGACCGGACGAAGGCAACCCGGTCCTGGAATTATCCGAGCATCATCGTGGCGTGCTCGTGGTCGCTTTTCTTCAGGTAGTGCATGGCGATATTCATATAGACGTTTCCGACCTCGGTTTCGAACTCCAGCACCATCACTTCCAGGTCTGCTTCCGCGGCGTCGCATTTCCCCACGTTGTGAACTTCCGGCGGCAACACTTTGAAATGGAACCCGCGATCGTTGAGCAGGGTGACGGCGTTGCCAATGACCATGTTGGCGAGCTCGCAGATCGTTTCGCGCACCGCGGTTTCGGAAGGGTGGACGTCGCTGCCTGCCAGGTGGCCGGCGATTTTCATGGCGGTGTCTTCGTCCATGTCCAGAACCATGCGGCCCTCGATGTCGCCGTGGATGGCGATGAGCGCAGCGGGTCCTTTGCGCCGGTAAGCTTCTTCTTCCATGTTCAGGCCGGCGACCTTGGGAGCGGAGTCAGTGGTTTGCGCCAGGACCGTATCCATCGCGTTGATGAACGGCTGGATCAATTCCATTTTCATGACTTGGCGGCTCCGGAGGAAGCGCCGACGGGCTCCGCGACGGAATCGTCGGCGAGTACGTAGCGGATGATTTCGTAGAGAGCGTCTGGCTTTACCGGCTTCTGGACGAAATGACGCGCGCCCTTCTGGAGCGCGGCGAGAATATTGTCCTGATACCCGACCGAGGAAACCATGATGACCCGGGCGTCGGGATGATCGCGGACGATGCGTTCGACCGCTTCGATCCCTTCCATCTGGGGCATGGTGATGTCCATGAGGACGATATCGGGCAAGGTGCGGGCATATTCGGTGATGGCGGTGCAGCCGTCACCCGCTTCGCCGGCGAGTTCGCCGCCGTATGCTTCGATCATCTTGAGCAGACTCTTGCGGGCGAAGACCGAGTCGTCCACTACCAGGTAACGAACCGGCAGGCCGTCCTTCTTTCGTTTCAGTGGCTCGAACTGTTTCATTTCATTTCTCCTTCAGAAAGTAAATCATTTCGTATTTTTGCGGAATCAAAATGACCGAGCCGCCACCGGAACTGCCGCCGGCGGGCGGATAACGACGCAGTGCGCTTGCAACTGCAGAGCAAGCATGGAAAGCCCCACCACGCGAGTGACGCAACCACGATCGATGGCCGAGCGAGGCATGCTCTCGACGACGCAGCTATCCGGACTCTGCGCCAGGGTGAGGCCGCCTGCGCGAAAGACTTCGCACATACCGTCGGCGCCGTCGTCGCCCATTCCGGTCATTAGTACGGCGGCGGCTTCGCGGCCGTATTCGCGCGCGATGGAATGGAACAAGACATCCACCGAAGGGCGGTGACCCTTCAGCGGTGGTTGATCGGTGAGCACCACCACGTCGGCTTCGGCCATGCGGTGAATGCGAATGTGGCGATTGCCCGGGCAAATGAGCGCGCGCCCGGCGATCAGCACGTCGCCGGACTGGGCTTCCTTGACCTCAATGGGCGATTGTTCATCCAGACGCCTGGCAAACATTTCGGTAAAGCCCGCGGGCATGTGTTGAACGACGACCAGCGAGCCGGGAAAATCTTCCGGAAGATGGGAGAAAAGATATTGCAGCGCATTGGGGCCGCCGGTGGAAACGCCGATGGCGACCACTTTGGAAGGCTTGTGCGCGGGAGTACGCTTGCGTGGCACGCGATCACGGGCGGAGGCAACCGTGGCGACGATCTGGGGCATGCCCGCGGCGGCGGCCACTTTCACTTTTTGAATCAACTCTTTTTGAATGGAGTCGATATTCCCGCCGAGAGCGCCTTCGGGTTTGGCGACAAAATCGAGGGCGCCCAGGGACAGGGCCTTCAGCGCGGTGCCAGTGCCCACTGAGCTATGCGCGCTGACCACGATAACGGGAACGCGTTCTCCGTGCATGATCTGGCGCAACGTCTCCATGCCGTCCATTTCGGGCATGTCCAGATCGAGAGTGACCACGTCGGGATGGAACTCGCGAATCTTCTTCAAGGCGAAGTTGCCGTCCATAGCGGTGGCGACCACCTCAATTCCCGGGTCGCGCTGCAGGGCCTGGGGAATGAGCTTGCGCATCAACGCGGAATCGTCGACCACCAGGACGCGGATGAGATCCCTCATGCGGTCGCTCCGAGTGGCTGATGTTTGCTGAGGCGAGCGATCAGCGCGACTACGTTCAGGATCAAGACCACCGTGCCGTCGCCCAGAATCGAAGCGCCGCTGACGAATTCCGATGCGACTAAGCGATCTTCGAGAGCCTTGATCACCAGTTCTTCTTCACCGAGAAGGCGGTCGACGATAATGCCGAAGCGGCGGGTGCCAGAGGAAACTACGATCACGTAGTTGGTCTTCTGCGGTTCGGCGGGGAGGGTGGATAGGCGGTCCAGGCGCACCAGGGTGAGGATCTGATTGCGCAGACGCAGCACCTCGCGATCGTCGACGCGGTGAATATCGGCGGCGGTGGCGCGAGTGATTTCCACCACAGAAGCCAGCGGCACGGCATAGAGGCGTCCGCAGGCGCGGAACATCAGCGCCTGGATGCTGGCGAGGGTGAGCGGCAACATCAAAAGAAATTGGGTGCCCTTGCCGCGCTCGCTGGAAAGGGTGATCGATCCTTTAAGCTTTTCGATGACGTTTTGCACCACATCCATACCCACGCCGCGACCGGCGAGCTCGGTTACTTCATCGGCAGTGGTGAGGCCTGCCTTGAAGATGAGAGCGAAGGCTTCGGCATCGTTCATGCGGTCGGCATCGGCTTCGGAGATCAGGCCGTTTTCGATGGCGCGCAGGATAATTTTGTCGCGGTCAAGTCCGGCGCCATCGTCGCTGACGGATATCACCACCTGAGTGCCTTGGTGATAGGCGTTGAGACGTACAGTGCCGTGGGCGGGCTTGCCTGCAGCGACGCGTTCATGGGCCGGCTCGATGCCGTGTCCGGCGGCGTTGCGGACGAGGTGTGCCAGCGGTTCGGCGACGGCGTCGAGGATGGTCTTGTCGAGATCGGTGTGCTGTCCGGCGATGTCGAGGACGATTTCCTTCTTGGTGGTTTTGGCGACGTCGCGCACCAGCCGCGGAAAACGGCGGAAGAGCTGCTCGACCGGCACCATGCGGATCTTCATGACCGATTTTTGCAGCTCGCCTAGAACGCGTGATTGGAAAGCGAGAGCGTCGGCAAATTTGCCGCGGAGCGGATCTTTGAAGTGCAGGCGTTCGAATTCATCCACGGTCCGGTGCAGCATGGACTTGCCGATGATCAACTCGCCGACCAGGTTCATGACGATGTCGATGCGCGAAGCGTCGACTCGCAAGGTGTTTTCCGGCGGTGCGGGGCTGCTCAGAGTGGCCGGCAACGCGCTTGGCTCTTCATCATCGAGATCTTCGAGGTCGGGGTCCGGCCCGTAAGAATATGGCGCGGGAGGAAGACCGGCGGCGGGCTCCGATTCGGTCAGCAGCCCAAGCAAGCCGCTCTGGTTGTCCCAGTCTTCCGAGCGCACTGGCTCGGCGATCACTTCGGAGACGATCCCGGGAATCCGGCACTTGGCTTCGATCGATTCCTTCGGCGAAGTGGTGGAAATGAACGCTTCCACCTGCAGCAACTTGTTAAGGCCTGCGCCTTCGGCAGGGCGAATCGCCAGGATGGTGCCCGGGGATGCCAGCGATTTGCGGATCAGGGCAAGAGCGGGGACAGCCATCTGGTTATCGGCGCTGAGGCGGATCGAGACGCGGTGGACGGCTTCGCCGCGCTGGATCGCACCGCCGATCAACAAGCGTTCGTACTCGGTCCATGGAAGTTCCGCGGCCTCCGGAGCGACGGCTTTTTTCGGCACGGAGACGCTGAGCATGCTGTGGACGTGGGCGCGGAGCACGGCGCCGTCGGGCGGGGGCAGATTCTTTTGATACGCGGTGAGCATTTCGTCAAAGGCATCGGCGGCGTGCAGCACCACTTCGGCAATTTCGGCGGAACTGGAAAGGGCTAGCTCGGGAGTGAGAACGTCCTCGAGTTCATGGGCGAGCTCGCTGAGCTCGCGGAAACCGCAAGCGGCGGAATCGCCTTTGAGGGTGTGCACCGCGCGACGAACGCGGTGGAAGCTCTCCATGTCGCCCGGGTTTTCTTCGAGCGAGAGCCCGGCCTCATTCATGGCTTGCAGGACTTCGCCGGCACTTTCAAAGAAAATGTCGCGGAGCTCTGCGGCGCGATCGTCGGGAAAAAAGTTCACGGAGTCCCCTCGGTACGCTGGTAAACGGTGCCGCCGTATTCGTGGATCATGCGGAACTTGGTGGAAAGGCCAAAGAGACTTTCGGCGTGGCCGATGAAGAGATGGCCATCGCGGTTCAAACAGCGGTGAAACTTTTCGGTGAGGCGGCGCTGTTCGGCCTGGTCGAAATAGATCATGACGTTACGGCAGAAAATGATGTCGTTGTGGCGGGGCAGGAATTCGGTTTTCAGGTTGTGAAAATCGAAATGCACCAGACTCTTGACGGCCGGTTTGACGGCGTACTTGTCACCAATGCGATCAAAGTAACGCAGGCGGCAGTGGTAATCCACCGGCTCCATCTGCGATTCGGTGTAAATGCCCTGGCCGGCGGCGAGGAGCGCGGCGTAACTGATGTCCGAAGCAATGATTTCGACCTTCCAGGGAGGCGGCACGATAGGTTTGGTAGCCGGCATGTCAAAGGGAAGGGGATGGCGCAAATAGTAGTAAGCCAGCGCGTCGCAAATCATGATGGCCAGGGTGTATGGCTCCTGACCGGTGGAGCATCCGGCGCTCCAGATGCGCAAAGACCAGTCGCGGCGCTCGCGCTTGCGGTTCAGCAATTCCTCGAGGATTTTTTTCTGGAACAGATCGAGTTGCGGGCGAATGCGGAAGAAACTGGTTTCATTTACGGTGAGATTCTCAACCAGCGCGGCCAGCTCTTTCTTGCCGTCGACGCTGGTGAGCAACTGGTAGTAGCTGTAGAAGGATTCGAAATGGGTTGTTTTCAGGCGGCGCAGCACGCGATCGCGCAAGAAATGGGTGCGGCGCTCATCGAAAAACATGCCGCACTCCTGGTAGACCAGGGTCTGGACGAGTTTCAGCTCGGAATCAGAAAGATTTATGGGGCGTGGTAGAGTTTGCGTATCCAAGTGTTCGCCTCGAATTCCTGAACAGCTGACTTTTTCAAATCGCTTTCTTGTTTTCGCTCGAATTCAACGCACATCTTTGCCGCCGCCTGCCGCGAAAAGCAAATCGCGTCAGCGGGTGACCAGTTCTTTGGAGCTCTCGGACTCGGCGGCCTGAGTGACTTCAGCCATGCTGCGCAATTCGCCGCGGCGCAACACTTTTTGCAGGTCCAGCAAAATCACCAGCCGGCCCTTCAGTTTGCCCACGCCGGTGACGTAATCGAGCTCGTCATCCTGAAACAGTTCGTGGGGCGCCTCAATTTGCGAGGGCGGGATTTTCAGCACCTCCGAAGCGGAATTGACGATCAAGCCCACCAGCCGATTTTCCAGCTCCACCACGATGATCCGGTTCCGCTTGGTGGTCTGAATGTCTTTCTCGTGAAACCGCTTGCGCAGGTCCACGATGGGCACGATTCGCCCGCGGAGGTTGATTACTCCCTCGACGTAATCCGGCGCGTTGGGAACCGCGGTGATTTCCGGCACGCGAACGATTTCGCGCACGATGGAAATGGGAAGCCCGAAGGTTTCCTTTCCGATTCGCAGGCCGACGATTTGGAGATCTTGATCCATTTAGTGCTTTCCCGCCTTTTTGCCGCTTCTCAGAACTGCCCGATCCCAACTGCCTGACACGAACTGCCCGATTGATTCGCGACGAATGCCGCGATCACCTTTGCGTGCCTCTGAACGTTCAGGAATGAATTAACTCGCGATCCCTGCGGTCTCGATACCGGCCTTGACTGACGCGCTCCGGTGGGGGCGGCGGCGTGCGGCGCGAGGTTGGAGGGGGCTGGGACGGCGGAGGCTGATGGCGACTCCCGCTGTCGGCCCTGCCGGTGTCGACCGAATCGTCCAGGCTGAAGCCGTCCATGGAATCGAGCAAGTCGCCGGAAAGTTTGTTCATCTGGTCGGCGGCAGCGGCGAGTTCGGTGGAGCTCGAAGTGGATTGTTGAACCAGCTCGCGCATCTTTTCCATGGCGCGAACCACGGCCTGCGCTCCGGAAGCCTGCTCTTCGACGGATGAGGTGATTTCCTGGGTGATCTCGGTAAGGCGAGTGGTGGCTTTGGCGATTTGCGATGAGCCATGAGACTGCTCGGTGGTAGCAGCGCCGATTTCCTGGGAGAACTTGTAGACTTCGGTGACCACCAGGGAAATTTTCCCGAGAGCGATATTGAGATCGTTCCCGAGGACCAAGCCCTCCTGCACCATCGAAGTGCTCTTGTCCATGTTACCGACGGCTTCGCGCGCTTCTTTTTGAATTCCCTGAATCAACTCGGAAATTTCCTTGGTGGATTGGGTGGATTTTTCGGCGAGTTTGCGGACTTCTTCGGCGACCACCGCAAAGCCCAAGCCGTGCTCGCCGGCGCGTGCGGCTTCAATGGCGGCGTTGAGTGCGAGGAGGTTGGTTTGTTCGGCGAGGTCGTCGATTACTTCGACGATCTTGCCGATGTCGTCGGCGCGGCGTCCGAGCGCGCTGATGATTTCGGCGGAGGCCTGGATGGCGGCGCTGGTGCGATTCAAGCCCTCGGTGGTCTTTTCCATGGTGGCGATGCCCACTTCAGCTTCTTCACGGGAGCGGCGGGCGATGTCTAGAAGTATCTTGGAAGTGTCGGCGACGCGCTGGATAGAGGTGACCATTTCGTCGATGGAGGAAGAAGTCTCGGCGACGCTGGCTCCCTGCACCTGTGCGTTCTTGACCACGCTCTGCACGTTGACGCTCATCTCATGCATGGTGCTGGTGACTTCATCGATGGCCGCGGCGGCTTGGACGCTGACCTTGGCGGACTCATCGGAGGAGCTGGCCATCTGGGTAGAACCGCTGGCAACCTGTGAAGCGCTATCGCGCACCTGGCGGACCAGCGCTTGCAGGCCGTCGACCATGCGGATGTAAGCGTTGGCCATAGTGTCTGACGGAGACCGCGGCTGGATGGAGACGTTTAGTTTGCCCTCGGCGATGGCCGCGGAGACGCTGGCCATTTCCTTGAGGTGGACGATCATCTTGTTGAAGTTGTCGGCGAGCAGCCCGACCTCGTCGCTGCGGTGGATGTCGATGGTCTGATCGATGTTTCCGGTTTCGCCAATTTCGCGAGCGACGCCGATGAGATGGTTCAGTGGGTCGGTGATGGATTTCGCGGTGTAATAGGCGATCAAGATGCCGAATAGGACCGCGAGCACGGTGCCGGTGAATCCGAAAATGGAGCTGAAGGTCGTTGCCGAGGCGGCCGAAGCATTGGATTCGTCGAGAGTGCGGCGAATGGAGCGGCCCGCGTCGTCGAGCATGGCGGTGGATTTAGTGACCTCGGTCGCCGGATCGTGCTGCAGATAGAAGATTTGCAGGTCGGAAACGGTCGAGTCTCCGGAATCCACCTGATGGCGCTTGGCGATCATCGGGCGGGCGAAAGCTTCCATCCAGTTTTTTTCCGATTCGGCCACCAGGGCCAGAGTGTTGCGTAAAACGTCGGCCTCGGCCTTGGCTTGCCACTGCCCGAGGCGAACCTGGAGATCGCCGTAGCCTTTGTTGACGCGGTCTTCGTCGCGCAGGTCGCCGCTGAGCAGGTAGTTACGGAGAAAGAGGCGATTCTCCATCATCAAGAAGCGAACGCTCTCGAGAGTTTGGACGTCGGAGAGAGTGGAAGCGACATTGGCGCGGGCGCCGTGCTCGCGGACGATGGTCATCGAGCTCACCGCGTAGAGGATGAGCATTACCAAGAGGATGGCGCCAAAGCCGAGATAGAGCTTTCTGCCGATGGTCATCGAAAATTCCTTTTCAATATTCATATGCGTTTTGTCCGCCGCGCCAGGAGTGGCATCGCTCGGGCCCCAAATCTCGTTCTCGCGGGACGACTTGCTGTGCTGCGCCCCGCCTCGCCCGCATGGAATGGCAAAAAATTCTGCCGGAGATGGAGAGAGACAAACCCCTCCCAATCCGGACGACCCCGCCGATGAAATTGCACGGTGAGTGCCAGTCTGGAGGTGATTTTTGGAGGTGGGGCGTGGCCGATTCGTAGGGGGCTAAATGATTGGGAAATATGGGTTTAGCAGCAGCGTCGTGAGGCGTGCGGGACGGCGGAGGAGGAGGAAGCGTCTCACCCGTAGTGATTTGCGGGCTGCTGCTCTCACCTTGCGACATCCACGGTGCGACGGATTGGCGGATTCGGCACTAGGTGAGACGCGAATTGTTGACTCAAATTGAGATGACTTCTAACGTGAATCTCAGATCGAAGTCTCACGTAGCCGTTTTTGAGACACGCTTAGCACCGACCTCTCAATGCGTGCCCAACTTAATGTTCGCGAATTTTCGCGGAGCCGCGAAATCGGCTTCGAATCTCTCGCCGAGCACTTTTCCGCCTCGATTCAAAAGCTGAAACCATCGCTGGGTCCTGCCGAGCTGGTGCGCGTCTTCACCGAAGTTTCCAGCGAGATGCTGCATGCGCAGGCGGCAGTGGTGGCGTTGATGGGCGAAGGTGGGCGGTGGGAAATCGCCAGCCGCGCCGGAAGTGCAACGAACTTGAGCCCGGAGCAAGACGAATTTTTGGCGGTGGCGCTGGGCCGGCAAACGCAGGAGCAAGCCTGGACCGGAAGTGCAAGCGCGCTGCTGGGCCTATCGATGGCCAAAGAAATTGGCTGGGCCAACACGATGGTGGTGGCGATACCCAACGGACGCGGCGGGATCCAAGGTGCGTTGTGCCTGGCAGAATTGCCGCAGTCGCTAGACGTTGCCAGCCGGAACTTGCTGGGAGCGTTGGTGGGGCACGCGGGCGTGGCGCTGGAAAATGCGCAGCTGATTCTGCGGATCGAGCAATCGCGCCGGCAGTGGGTGAAAGATTTCGATGCGATCACCGATTTCATCGTGGTTCACAACACCGAAAATGTGATTTTGCGCATCAACCGCTCGCTGGCGAACTGGCTGCAGGCGCCGCTGATGGCATTGCTCGGACGGAGCATGGATGCGCTTTCCCAGATTATTCCCGCGTCCCATGCCGGCGCGTGTCCGTTTTGCGATGGACCTGGCAAGGAGCAAGCCGACCGCATCCACGTGGCCGGGAACCGAACGTATCTGGCGTCGACATCCTGGTTGCCGGGGAGCGCCGAGGAAGGCGCCCGCGCCATTCACGTGCTCAAGGACATCACCGACCGGCAGGAGTTGGAGCGGAGATATCGCGAGCTATTCGACAACATTCAGGAAGGGCTGTTCTTCTGCACTCCGGAAGGGCAATTCCTGGAAGTGAATCACGCGCTGGTGCGCATGCTGGGCTATTCCAGCCGGGAAGAACTGCTGGGAGTGAATCTGTTCGAGCAGCTTTCGCTGCGGCCGGACCGACGGCGGATCGAGAAGACCTGGCCGACGCGAAGCTACGAAGAGGCGCTGCGGCGCAAGGATGGCGGCGTGGTGCACACGGTGCAGAAATTGTTCGCGGTGCGCGACGCCGGGGGCACGCTGGTGCAATACCGCGGGCTAATGCTGGACGTGACCGAACAAAAAATCTTCCAGGCGCAATTGCAGCGCGAGCGGGATTTCAACAAGAACATTCTGGATAACACGCAAAGCATGATCGTGGTGCTGGATACGGCGCGGTTGATCAGCTACGCCAACCGGCGGTGCTTTGAGGCGGGATACCGCGCACAGACGCTGCTGGGCAGGCCGCTGGCGGAGATCGTGCCGCTGTCGCACCGTCCGCTGGTGAGCGAGGCACTGGACCGCGCGCTGCATGGCACCGCGGTAGAGCACCTGGAAATTCCGGTGCGGCTGGACGATGGGAGGAGCGCGCAGTTTGCGGTGAGCCTGAGCCCGATGCGCGACGAAGAGGGGATCGTCAACAGCCTGGTGGCGGTGATGACCGACATTACCGAGGCGGTGGACCTGCAAAACAAGATGATGCACACCGAGAAGATGGCCGCGGTGGGGCAACTGGTGGCGGGCGTGGCGCATGAAGTGAATAACCCGCTGGCGGCGATTCTCGGTTTCACGGATTTGCTGCTGGAAAACGAAAGCGTGCCGGAAATCGCGAAAGACGACTTGCGGGTGATCCTGGCGGAAGCGCAGCGGACCAAAACCATCGTGCAGAATCTTTTGAGCTTTGCGCGGCAAATGCCCGCTCACCGGGAACTGCTGCGGGTGAATTCGGTGCTGCAGCAAACGCTGCGGCTGCGCACGTACGATCGCTCGATTCGCGATGTGGAAGTAATCGAGCGGCTGGATCCGCAGCTTCCGCTGGTGGCCGGGGACGCGCATCAGCTGCAGCAAGTGTTCCTGAACATACTGAACAACGCGTTCGATGCGATCGGAGAAGTGCCGGGCCGCGGGCGGATCGAAATTGAAAGCGCGGAGCGGGACGGGTACGTGGAGATTCACTTCCGCGACAACGGCCCGGGAATTTCGCATCCGGAGCGAATCTTCGAGCCGTTTTTCACGACCAAGGAAGTGGGGAAAGGAACCGGCCTGGGGCTGAGCATTTGTTACGGCATCGTGCGTTCGCATCATGGGGAGATTTTGTGCCGCAACAATTCCGACGCGCCGGGCGGAACGTTTACAGTTCGTTTGCCGGCGGCTGGGCTAACGGCCAGCGTGGACGATCTGGTGACAGCAGCGGAAAACTACCTGGTGTGAGCGTGAAGAACTGAATTCGGTGGTGAAAGGCGGAGTGAAAAGATGACTGAAGAAGCGAGAATACAATTTTTGATCGTCGAAGACGAGCAAAGCATCCGCCGGCTGTGCACCACGATCGGGGCGTCGCTGGGCCTGGCGTGCCTGGAGGCGGACAGCGCGGAGGCGGCGCTGCAACAGATCGAGGCGCATGCGCCGGAGCTGATCATCACCGATCTGAAACTTCCCGCGCTCTCTGGCACCGACCTGCTGCGGGAGGTGCGCAAACTGCTGCCTACGTCGGAAATCGCGATCATGACCGGGCACGGGTCAATTGAGTCCGCGGTGGACGCGATGAAGCTCGGGGCGTACGACTACATCGAAAAGCCGTTCCGCGTGGAGAAGCTGCGGCTTCTGCTGCAGCGAATGGCGGAGAAGGTGCGGCTGGTGCACGAGAACAAATTCCTGCGCGACCGGGTGGATACCGAAGCGCAACTCGACGGGATTGTGGGATCGTCGGCAAAAATTCAGGACGTGCTTCGGATGGTGGCGCGACTGAAGGATAATCGCACTCCGGTATTGATCGCCGGGGAAAGCGGCACGGGAAAAGAGCTGGTGGCGCGGGCGATTCATTTCCGGGGGCCGCTGGCGCAATGCCCGTTCGTGGCGGTGGACTGCGGATCGCTGGTGCCCACGCTGATGGAAAGCGAGCTATTCGGGCATGAAAAAGGGTCTTTCACGGGAGCATTGAAGAGCAAGGCGGGGCTGTTTCAGGCGGCAAACGGCGGCACGATTTTCCTGGATGAAATCGGAGAATTGCCGCTGGAATTGCAGGCCAAGCTGCTACGAGTGTTGCAGGAAAAGGAAGTACGGCCGGTGGGAAGCAACGAGAGAATCCCGCTGGACGTGCGCGTGATCGCCGCGACCAATCGCGATCTGGAGGCTGCGTACCGCGCCGGTACTTTTCGGAAGGACCTGTATTTTCGACTGAACGTGGTGACCGTGCATCTGCCGAGCTTGCGCGAGCGGCGGTCGGATATTCCGCTGCTGGCGCACTACTTCCTGGATCGTTACGCGCCCGGGGAGAGCATTCAGGTGACTCCGGCGGTGATGAAGAGCCTGCTGCAATACGATTGGCCGGGCAACGTGCGAGAGCTGGAAAACTGCATCGCGCGGGCGGTGACGCTGGGCGATCGGCGGCTGATTGATGTTCGCGATCTGCCACCGCCGATTCGCGATGGCGAGGAAACCGGGGACGGCGGCGATGCGAGCGCGCTTTCGACCACGGCGCTCTCGGAAATGGAGCGCATGACGATCCTGCGGGTGTTCGAACAAGTGCAAGGCGACAAAGTGCTGGCCGGCCGGCTGTTGGGAATCAGCCGGGCGACGTTGTATCGCAAGCTGAAGCGGTACCAGATTCCATTGCGGTCGCCATTGGGCGCGACGCATCACGTGATTGAGAATTCCTACGTGAGTGAGACAGGGGCGGGCCGGTAGAGTACGGGCGCATGTGGCGTGTTCGGCTCCGGCATGGCTGAGACAAAATGTATCAGGCTGAGATTAGGCGCCATCTGCTGGGATGGCGTCCAGTTTTTAAGTCATTGCAATAACACCAGTTAACACCCTCCATTTCTTTTTCCCCTTTGGCGTTTGTATTGCAAATCCTTTTCTGACCGTTCTCGGTGTCTCGGGGTGAATCCTGAGCGGAACAGGCGCCGAAGTGTGTGCTGTTGCGGCGCACTGGGATGTAAAACCCGTGGTTTTCGGCCACTCTCGCCGAAAGCGAGCGGCAGAATCCCGCGCGCGACGAATTCAACTCGAGCAAAAAAAGGCAGGGGACATTGGTGCGCAGGGCGGAAGCGACGTATCCAGCCGCGAGAGAGAAGGGTCTGGCGAGATTGGCTGAGCTTTTTCCGGACGCATCGCCGGTGCGCATCGCGGTACAGGTGACCGCGTTACGGGCGGGAGCCGGCAACTTGCAGGAAAACACAGTAATCGAGTACGGCACACCGCGAGAAATATTGTTCGCCTCGGGATTGCCGCTCGAGTTCGACGACAAAGTGCGAGTGACGAACTCCGACCGCTCACTCGACGCCACAGCCAGCGTAGTCGCCGTTCAGTATCACGACGGACGCAAGGCGGTGGCCGCCCGATTTCAGGGCCCAGTCGGAAACTGGATCATTCAGACATGACACTTCGAAGTGTACTGCCCGAGGAAACCACCACCGTCCGCAGCGAAGAGTTGACGGGGAAGTGGAATGAAGGCCGCAACGCGTATCCGATTTATGCCGCGCTGGCGGTGCAGTGCCAGCTCAGCACGCTGCCGTTCCCCGAAGGACAGTTGCCGCCGGTGGACCGCAGCATCGACGGCATGGCGCAGGACCTGCGCTGGCTGGACGAACTGGACGATAAGATCCGCGCGGTGGACCTGCGACAGTTACTCCCCGACACATTGAACACCAGCGAAGTGAGTCTGCGCGCGTTTGTGCAGCGGCAGCTCCGCAAGCCGGAAAAAACCGACGCGGACCGCGACAAGCTCGATTTTCTGCTGGTTCGGTATTTTGCGCTGTGCGCGCCGGAGAGCCTGTATCACGAAGAGATACATCTGTCGGATGTGGCGCGGGTGCTGCAACCGGTGCTGCAAGAAGAGGATTCCACTGCGCTGGAGTGGTGCGACCCGCTGGAGCAACTGCTGCAATCTGCGGCAAGATGCCGCAGCCTGCGCGATTTGATGGAGCGGGGGCTGATCGAGACGGTACGCATCATTAAGGAGACGGCGGGGGGAGCGTTTTACGATCCGGCGGCGCTGACGGCGTTCTGCCGCTTCAATTTCCTGCTGCGGCGGTCGTTTATTTTGCTGCTGCACGCCGATAAGCGGGCGGTGCTCGATGCGATTACCCAACTCGAAAATCTGGGCTACAAGACGCTGGATGGCCGGCGCTCGGGATTTTCGGCGGCGGAACCGCTGAAGCAAATTCGACAGTACGCCGAGAGCTGGCGGCAACCGATACAGAAGGATTACTCGGAGCTTTCCGTAGGCCGCGATTTCGAGCGGCTGCTGGCGTTGCGTGCCGACCTCGAGGAAGCGCTTGAGCCAACGGTAGCGGCGACGGCGGAGCCGGAAGGCGCTTCCTCTTCATTGCTTGCCGGAGAGTCGGCCGCGCCCGCTACGGAGTTGCAGGCGAACGCGGAGAGTGCGTCCCCAGTGGAAGCGCACGCGCAGACCCAGGCGCACGCGCATGGGGAGTTGGAAACTTCGCTAGCGGGCGAATTCCAGCTACAGGCAACGGAGCTGGCGGCGCCCGAATTGTCGGGGGCTTCCGAAGCGCTGGCCATCACCGAATTGCTGGGCGAGTCGTCGCCGGAAGTTGCGGGCGAAACACACGGCGCGGTGGAGGGCGAAGTTCAGGCGGGGCTGGCTGTAGCGCCGACGGTGGAAGCGGCTGGGGAATTTGCAGTGCCGACGGAAGTCGTGGAGGGCAGCGTCGAGGCACCCGCGCTTTCCAACGAAGCGCAGCAGGAAGGGTCCAGCGCAGCGCATATCGAATCCTCGGAACCCGCAGGAAACACCGGGCACGTTCAGGCAGCGGAGAGTGAAGCGCACGCGGAAGCCGGATCGCACGAATTCCAATTGGCGCCTCCGGCCGTAGCGGACGAAGCAGACGCGTCGCCGATGCCGATCGGGATCGGGGACCAGGAATTCTCAGCGGCCGACCTTCCGGCGCCGAGTTCGGGGCTGCAGTCCGATGCTCCTGCCGAAGTTACTCCGATACTCTCCGGGTTGCCGCACGAGGGGCTGTTTGCGGCCGCGCATGAGGCTCCCAGCGAACCGGCAGCGGAAGTACACGCCGAAGCGCACGCAGAGGTACACGCGGTTAGCGACGCGCAGCAGTTGGATTCCGCCACAACCGAGACCGCCAGCGAGACAGTTGCGAGCGCGGCATCCAGCGAGACTGTATTGCAGGCCCATTCCGAAACGCCGGCTGCGCAAACAGCGAGTCCGGAACCGCAAGTGGTGAGCGAAGCCGCCGCCACAGCAGAAGCAACCGCCTCGGCAACGAGCGACGCAGATGCGGAACCAGCCAACGCGAATGCAACGGAATTTACCGCGGCGCAAGCGGAGATCGAAGACTGCATCGAGCGCATCTGGGAACAATTGATCGAAGCGCCGCCTGCGCGGGGCAGGTCGATGTCCACGGTGATGTTGAAGAACTCGAAAGTGCTGCTCTCCTCGTGGGAAGTGACCGCGTTCCTGAGCGAGGGCGGGCAAGACTCCGAAGACCTGCGCCGCGCGGTGGTGGCGCGATCGCTGCTGGTGATGGGCATCGACGAGAGAAAACATTCCGGGGAATCGGCGGCGCTCGAATCCGCGATCGCCGGCGCGCGGAAGGAAGTTTCGTATTTTCAGGGGCGCGTCGAGCAATCCAAGCGCGAAAAGAATGTGGAAGCGGCGGTGAACCTGAGCATCAGCACCAAACGCCTGCTATCCAGCCTGGAAGAAGCCGAAGGACTTCGCCGGTAAGCGGCGAAAGGTGAACGGTGAACGTGAAGGGAACCAAGCCGTGATCCAGCTGAACGTGCTGGTGATCTCCGACGATACCGAATTCGCGCGAACTCTTACCGCGCGATGGCAGGCGGAGAGACACGTGCCGGCGATCACCGTGGTTTCCAGCGAGGTGTGGCATCGCGCGCAATCCAAGAGCTACGAGCTGGTGATCGTGGGGCCGGTGGCCGGCGCAACCGGGAAGTCCGACGGTTCGGAAATTCTGGCCAAGCTCGGAACGGCGACCCCGGTGATCTGCGCGATGAAAGACGAAATTTCGGCGCTGTCGTTGCAGTCGCGTTTTCCGCAGGCGCTGGCGGTGCCGGAGCAAGACGGCTGGATGCACACGCTGATCCTGCTGGCCAGCGAAACGCTGCGGCGAGTGGAAGCGTTGGCCCGGGCGCAACGCGCCGAGCGGGCCACCCAGGAATCGCAAGCGTACGCAGTGCTGGGGCGGTACATGCTGGACATGCGGCCCAGCTTTAACGACGCACTGACGTCAGTGTTGGGGAACGCTGACTTGCTGTTGCTGGACGCGGCGCCTCTCTCCAGCGATCGCCGCGAACAGATTCGGACGATCCACATCATGACGCTGCGACTGAATGAAATCATGCTGCGATTTTCGTCGCTGGAGAGCGAGATGCGCGCGGAGCAAGACGCGTCTCGATCGTCGGCACGGGAATTGCAGCCGACTCTGGTGGCGCGTTCATAGGCGGGTTGAGAAAAGCATTCTCATTCATCGGTAAAACCAAGGAACAGGGGGAATAGCAAAGTGCTGAAAAAAGTGCTGGTGGTGGACGATTCGGTAGCGGAAACAAAACTGCTGCAGTCGTTTCTGGTACAGGGAGGGTATTGGCCGGTGGGGTTGAACGACCCGACGCGGATTGAAGAAACGATCGAACAAGAGCACCCCAGCTTGATTCTGTTGGACGTGGTGATGCCGCAGCGCAACGGTTTCCAGGCCTGCCGCGAGTTGAAAAGCCAGGCCGCCTACCACGGAATTCCAGTGATCCTGGTGACCGCCAAGAACGCGCCCAGCGACAAGCTATGGGGCCAGGAACAGGGCGCCGACGGCTACGTGGCCAAGCCTTTCACGCCCAAGGAATTGCTGAGCGAGGTCGCCAGGTTCGACTGATGGTAGACGAAACCCAATCCGTGACCACGCTAGCGGAGATGAACCGGGCGCAGCCCGAGGACGGCAACTCCGGCTACGAAGTGCGGACCGCCGAGCGGCAGTACTGCGTTTTCCGAGCGGGCCGCGAGCGTTTCTGCCTCTCGGTGCTGGAAGTGGAAGAGGTGGTGGATTGGCCGGTGCTGACGCGCATACCGCTGGCGCCGGCGTTCCTGCTGGGCATTTTCAATTTGCGGGGAACGATCGTGCCGCTGCTCGATATTGCGTTTACCGAGGGCCGGCGTCCGGGGCTGCACCCGAAACACGTGGTAGTGGCGTCGCTGCGGGGCGAATCGGGTTCTGCGGATCTGCGGATGGGAATTGCCGCGGACGAAGTGATTGGAACCTACATCGCTAACGACCAAACGTTGTTGGAGGATGCGCCAAAGGACGTCCCGCACTGCCGGGGAATGTTGCGCCATGAGGATCGCCTGGCATTGGTGATGGATCTGCGGCGGCTGGCGGAAGTGTTTCCGGTACCGGTGATTTAAGGATTTCAGGAATGGCACTTCCGGCGCGAGCGTTTTTTCGCGGCAGGAGCAAAAACAGCTTGGGGAGGCAGTGATGAAACCGCGATTGACTTCAACGATGTGGGCTCTAGCCCTGTGGACCACCGTAGCCCTGTTCGGTGTGCTCGGGCTGGCGTATTTTGCGGGCGTGCATTCCAACGGCGCGTCGCTGCTGGATGCACCGGCATCGCGTGGGGTGGAATTCCAGTTGCTGGAGGCCGTGGGGCTGGCGCTTTCGGCGGTGATTCCGCTGATGGTGGTGATCTCACGGCGGGTGGTGAAACCGATCGAGGAACTCGGGCTATTCTCCGAGCGGTTCTCGGCGGGCGACACCCGCAGCAAGCTGGACATCACGACGAAGGACGAGTTTGGGTTCATCGCCGATAACCTGAATCGCAGCCTGGCCCGCGTTTCGCGCGCCTCGGCCAGCCAGGAAGCGCAGGAATCGCTGCAGCGCAGCATCACCGATTTGCTGAACCTGATTAAGGAAGTGGCGCGCGGCGACCTGACCCTGCGGGGCAAGGTGACCAACGACGCGCTGGGCAACGTGGTAGACAGCGTCAACTTCATGCTCGACAACTTCATTAAGGTTATCGAGCGGGTACGCAAGGCCGCGGTCGACGTGAGCACCAGCGCCAACCACATTCTGGTGGCCGCCGATGAGATGACCACCGGCGCCACGCAACAAGACCAGGAAATCACCAATACTTCTTCGGCGGTGGAGGAGCTCACCGTTTCCATGAAGCAAGTGTCAAACAACGCCGAGGCCAGCGCGGAAGCCGCGCGCCGCGCTCTGGACGCCGCCGAGCAGGGCAACCGCGCGGTGCGCGACACGCTGGAAGGAATGCAGCGCATTCGAGCGTCGGTGCAGGCGACCGCAAAGAAAATCAAGTCGCTAGGTGACCGGTCACTGGAAATTTCGGAAATCATCAACGTGATTAACGACATCACGGAACAGACCAACCTGCTGGCGTTGAACGCGGCTATCGAAGCGGCGCGCGCCGGAGAATCGGGCCGCGGGTTCGCGGTGGTCGCCGACGAAGTCCGCAAGCTGGCAGAACACTCCCGCAGCGCTACGAAGGATATCGCCGCGCTCATCAAGGCCATTCAGGCGGAGACGAACGAAGCGGTGGTGGTGATGGAAGAAGGCACCCGCGAAGTGGAAGTGGGAGCCGGGCTGGCCGATCAGGCCGGAAAAGCGCTGGAAGCGATTTCCAGCGTGGTGCGGCAATCGGCCGAGCTGGTCCAGGAAATCTCGCTGGCTTCCAAGCAACAGGTGCGCGGAACGGAAGGCGTCGCCAACGCGATGCAGATCATTTCCGGCATCACCCGCCAAACGTCACAGGGTGCGCGGCAAACGGTGTCTACCGTCGGCCACATGGTGAAGCTCTCGGAGCAACTCAACGAAGCGCTGGCGCAGTTCCGCTCGCAGCAACAACGCGGCATGCTGGCGGATGCACCGCAACACGAGGACCGCACACTAGTGCCGGTAGGCGCCGGCCGGTAGCTCGCCATGTTTCCGGAAAATTGGCTGATCTGTCCGGAATAAGCGAAACCCATGACGGAAATGTCTGAGCCCATTACCGCGCTGCAGCTCAATGAGCTGCGCGAGTTGATCGAAAGCCGCTCCGGCGTGCTTTTCGACGCCTCGCGCGAGCGCTTTTTTATTGGGCACGTTCGCGATCATTTGGCGGATAAGAACTGGAAGGGCGCGGACTTGCTGCGGGCGATCAAGACTTCGAATACGGAGTACGACACACTTCTGGAGCGCCTGCTGACCCAGGAAACATCGTTTTACCGCTATCCGGCGGTGTTCCAGGCGCTGCAGAAGCGGGTGCTCCCGGAAGTTCAGGAGCGAAAGTTCTGGGCCAATCCGCGGTCGCTGCGGATCTGGAGCGCAGGTTGTTCCACCGGCGAAGAACCTTATTCGATTGCCATTTCGGTGGTGGATGGCCTGGCGTTTCCCGAGGCCTGGGAGATTGAAATTTTGGCCACCGACATCAGCATGCGGGCGTTGAAGCGCGCCGAAGAGGGCGTGTACACCGCGCGCGGCCTGGAAAACCTGTCCTCGCAGCAAATCGAGTCTTACTTTTTCTGCACCCAGCGAGGGTATTCGGTGAAGCCGCGGATTCGGCGGATGATTTCGTTCGCGCCCATGAATCTCGCGCAATCCGTTTACGTGGGCAAGTTGGATTGCATTTTCTGCATGAACGTTATGATGTATTTCTCGGAAGAGCGGCGCAATTCCCTGATTCGCCGCTTTTACGATTATCTGGAGCCGGGCGGGTACCTGCTGCTCGGCCACGCCGAAACCATTTCCAGCGCTCCCTCCAGATTCGTGCCAGTGGTGGTGGGCGATTGCCGTTTGTATCAGAAGCCGGTGACCGAAGCCGCGGCAATTCACGTGCCGGCCGGGGTGCATTCATGAACACGCCGGAATCCCTCGAAATGTTCTTGCAGGAAGCGTCGGAACATCTGCAATTCCTGCGCGAATATTCTTCGGCTATAGCCGAGTCGGCCACCGAGCCGGAGCTGCTGGAACGGCTGCACTTCGCCGCGCATACCCTCACCGGCACATCGGGTGGGTACGGGTTCAGCGACTTCGCGGACGTCTCTTCAAAGATGGCGCACATTTTTCAGTACGCGCAGAAGGCCACGCTTTCCCCGGAAACGCACGCGCCGTTGAGCGGATTCCTGGCGGATGCTGTGCTGGTGCTGGAGCGCGACTTGCTGCAAATCAGCTCGGATGGCAGCGAGGCATCGGATGAGATCGAGGACTTCCGGCAGCGCTACGCGTTTGCGTTTCCAGCGGCGGAGGCCGCGGTGCCGGCTAGTGAAGAGACCGGCGATTCTGCGGGTGCTGAGCCGGACGCGAGCGGTTACGGGAGCGATGTGCCGGCGAGATCCTTTTCCGAGCAATTGCCGGAGGATGGGGAAGTGCCGGCCGAGATTCTGGAGTTTTTCGTTCCCGAGACGGAAGAGCATCTGCTGGCGGTGACCGAGTGCCTGCTGGCGATCGAAGGGCATCCCAACGCAGAAGAGACCAATCGCTTGTTCCGCGCGATGCACACGATCAAAGGCTCGGCAGCGCAGGTGGGGCTGCACCGGTTGTCCGCGGTGGCGCACCGAGTAGAGGATTTGATCGGGCACGTCCGCGACGGCGTGCTGGTACCCAACGCGGAGTTGGTCGATGTGTCGCTAGAAGCGGTGGACGTCCTCAAGAAATTCCTGTATCGCGACTGGCCCGACGAAGAAAGCATGCGCGCGAAGATCGATCCGCTGGTCGCTCGGATGTCCGCGATCATGGCGGACGCCGGCGTGCTGGATGCGAGCGCTGCGCTGCCGGAATCGGCAGAATCCGGCCTGGAAACGGGATCACCGGCGATAACTGCGGACGAATCGTTCCCGGCGCCGGCTGCCGGGTATGCCGAAGAATTCTCCGGAATCGGCGGCGGTACGGCCGAATTACCGATGGAGCCAACACAAACGCACCCTGCGGCGCATGCTGCGCCGGTGGCGTCTTTCATTTCCGCGCGCCCCGCGCCGCCAGCGGCCGCTGCCGCCTCTGCTTCTGCTTCGAGCGCTTCGCTGAGCGAAATTGTGGCCGGCAAATCCGTGTCACCGGCCGTGCCGCAGGCCAAGTCAGTTCGGATCTCGTTGGAACAGCTCGATCGAATGATGAACGCGGTCGGGGAATTGGTGATCAACCGAACGCGCATGCTGGGACGCCTGAAAGAGCTCAGCAAACTGGTGGAGATCCTGGCGTTTTCAAAATCACGGCTTTCCGGGAAAGTGGCGGAGTTCCAGGAAAAGCACGAATTCAACCGTATCAGCGCGTACCTGGCTCCGGGCAGCATGGCGCCGCAGATGGATACATTCCGCATGCCGTTGCGCGGGATATCCAGCAGTAAGTCCAGCACCGTGGCAGGTTTCAGCGAACTCGAAATGGATCGCTACGACGACTTCAATATTCTTTCGAGGTCGCTCACCGAAATTTCCGCGGACGTGAGCGAAGTGCTGGCGCAGTTGGAAGGATTCCGCTCGCGTGTGGATGCGGACATCGATGAATTCACGGAATTGGCGCACCACCTGCAGGACGAAATCACCACGGCGCGCATGGTGCCGATCGGGAATCTATACACGCGGCTAACGCGCACGGTGCGCGACGCTTCGAAGGCCGCGGGAAAGCCGGTGCATCTGGCGCTGGAAGGCGCGGAAACCGAGCTCGACAACAACATCGTGCAGCAAATTTCCGATCCGTTGGTCCACCTGGTGCGTAATGCGGTGGCCCACGGCGTCGAGGACGCGGAAGCTCGGGTCGCCGCAGGAAAACCGGAGCAAGGGCGCATCCATATCCGCGCGTACCATCGCGGCAATCATATTTGTATCGAAGTAGAAGACGATGGACGGGGAATCGATTACGAACAGGCCCGGCGCAGCGCGGAAATTGCCGGACTGCTCTCGCCCGCCCAGGCTGCGGTGCTGTCGGATCGCGAAGTTCGCGACCTGATTTTCCAGCCGGGCTTTTCCACCGCGATTTCGCAGACCCAGCTCGCCGGTCGCGGGGTGGGGCTGGACGTGGTGCGCTCCAACATTCACGCGCTTAACGGAGAAGTGGAAGTTCGCAGCGAATCGGGCGTAGGCGCGGTGTTCACGCTGACGGTTCCGCTGACGTTGATTATTTCCCAGGCGCTGTTTGTGAGTTCGGGCAGGTCGACTTTTGCCCTTCCGCTGGCGCTGGTGGAGGAAATTCGCCGGCTGCGGCCGCAGGAAATCGAAGATGCCGGCGGGAAACTCTTTACCCGGGTGCGCGACGTAGTTACCGAAGTGATCCGGCTGGACGCGCAACTGGGGTTGCCTGCGACCGAGCCGGTGAATGGCTACTACAAGATGGTGATCGTGAAGATGGCGGGGCGGACGATGGGAATCATCGTCGAGGAAGTAATCGGGAAAGACGAAATCGTCATCAAGAATTTGGGCGAGTACTTGCGCCACGTAAAGCTTTTCCCCGGCACCACCATTGCGCCGGACGGCAGTTTGATCCTGCTGATCGATTTGAACCGGCTGGTGTCTCTGGATACTGCACCGCAACGCGCCGGCAGCGTTCCGGCGTCGGCGGCCCGAGTGTTCGCGCCGGGTGCGGCGGCGGTTGCTGCAGGGAGCCTGCCCGCGCAGTCGATCGATTGCGTGGCCAACGAGCACGTGGTTCTGGTGGTGGACGATTCCATCAGCGTGCGGAAATTTGTGGGCCGCATGCTGGAGAAGGCCGGATATCGCGTGCGGCTGGCCGGCGACGGCCTGGAAGCGACCGAGATTGTGGCGCAGGAGGGATGCAATCTGGTGGTCACCGATATCGAGATGCCGCGGCTGAACGGATACGACCTGATGTCGCATTTGCGCCAGAACCCCAAGACGCGCGAGATTCCGGTTCTGGTGGTTACCTCCCGCGCCGGCGCGAAACACCGCGATCGGGCGTTGAAGGAAGGGGCCGCCGGATTCCTCACCAAGCCGGTGCAAGAGGAGCAGCTGCTGGCCGCCGTCGCGCGCTTGCTCCGAAAAGAACGGGATGATGCCGCGCAACCGCAGGGAACTCTTGCGCCAAGCGTACTACCTTCGGGAGCCGCTGAATAACCCATGAACGACGACAAGAAGATCCGGGTGCTGATTGCGGATGATTCGTCGTTCATGCGCCGCGTTCTCGCGGGCATCATCGAGCGCGATCCGCAACTGGAAGTGGTGGGTGAAGCGAGAGACGGCCGCGAGGCGGTGGACCTGGCCGAATCGCTACATCCCGACGTGATTACCATGGATTTGAATATGCCGCGCGTGGATGGACTGCAGGCTACCGAGATGATCATGTCGCAGCATCCACGGCCGATCGTGATTCTCAGCTCCGATTCGCGCGATGGCGCGGAAACCACGCTGCGCGCGCTGGAGCTGGGAGCGATCGACTTTGTGCCCAAGCCTTCCAGCGGCATCGATCTGGACATGAACCAAGTGGGCGACGAGCTTACCCGCAAAATTCGCATGGCTTCCAAGGTGCGGGTGGTTCGCACCGCGACGCGCACGAAATCCAGCGTAGCTCCGGCGGTGATTGCGGCGGTGGCCGGGCAAGCGCCAGCGGCGTGGAAATCCCCGACGCCGTCGGCGGAAGAGCGTTTTCCGATCGTGGTGATCGCGGCTTCCACCGGCGGACCGGCAATGGTGATGCGCCTGGCGCCGCGTTTTCCGAAAAACTATCCGGCGGCTATTTTCCTGGTCCAGCACATGCCGGCAACTTTCACCAGTCAATTTGGATTGCAACTGGCAGAAGTATCGCAACTGAAGGTGAAGGAAGCCGAGCACTGCGAGCGCTTTCGTCCCGGAACATTTTATGTTTGCCCCGGTTCGCATCACCTGAGTTTTTCCGCCACCGGCAAGATCCTGCTCGATAGCGGTCCGCGAATTCTGGGATACCGGCCGAGCGCAGACGTGGCGCTGGAAACGGCGGCGACGTTTGCCGGGAAGATGGCGGTAGCGGTGATTTTGACGGGCATGGGAAACGACGGAGCACAGGGCGCCCGGGCGGTGAAGGCCGCAGGCGGCACGGTGCTGGCGCAGGACGAAGCGACTTCGGTGATTTTTGGGATGCCGGCGGAAGCCATCAAAGCCGGCGCGGTGGATCGAGTGCTCGGCATTGACGATATTTATCCGGCGGTGGATCGCTGCGTCACGCAGTTGATGGCATCGGCGGTGGTGACTTTTCGATGAGCCTGTCTTCCAGGGAAGCGCCTCGTTCCCGGCGCGTGCCGACCCGCGAGGGCGTAATTCTGTTTGCCGTGGGGCGCTTTTCATTTGCGGTTGCGGCCAGCGCGGTGCAGGAAGTGCGCAGCGCAGACAGCCTGGCCGGCTCGGCGATCGAGCTGCCGAAATCGGGAGTGGCCAAGGTGCAGCATTTCGTCGAGCACTATCGGCGCACGTATTTCGTGGTGAATGCGGCCGCGCATTTCGGGCTGGAGCGCACCCGGCCCACGATTATTTTGATTTTGCGCGATTCGCCGGTCGCGTTGCTCGCGGATCGCATCGAGAACATGACCGAGATTTCCGGCGTGCTGCCGTTGCCGCCGGCGTTCGCGGGCGACGAGCGCCAATGGTATCGGGGCTTGGCGTACGTAGCAAAGCGCATCGTGCCGGTCGTGAATCCTGCTGGATTCCTGACCACGGATGAGTTGCAAAGGCTGGACGCGGTCGCGCGCGAAGCCAGCATGCTTGCAGGAGCGCTCTGAGATCGTCTGCTGCCATGACCGAGCAAAACAAATCCGCACAACCTTCGTTCGTGCTGCTGCACATGGGGAAATACCGGTTCGCGCTGGCTTCGAGCGCGGTTGCTGAGCTGTCCCCCGCGGTGAAGCTGCACACGTTTCCGCACACCACGCCAAATATCGAAGGCGTGATCGTGTGCCGCAGCGGGGTTGTGCCGGTGTACGAAGTGGCGTCGGTGCTAACCCACGCGCAAGCGCCGGCCCGGCGTTTTTACCTGGTGGCCAAGCAGCACACCGCGGCGGGAGACACGGATTGCGCGATCCCGGTGGACGGCGATTGCGAACTGCGAAATGCGGAAATGCAGCCGCCGCCACAGGGGCATGCGCCGTATGTCAGCGGAGTATTGAGCGGCTACAATCCAGAGATCGAGGTCATCGACCTGGAAAAGCTGCTTAGCCACGTGCCGGTGGAAGCGATCGCGGCGCTGGGGTCCGAAAAATCCGCGGCACAACGCGCGGATAAACCGGGAGCGGGCCAGTGAGTTCTATGCCTGCCGGTCCGGTGAAAATCCTGCTGATTGAGAGCAATGTGTATCTGGTGAAGCGGCTGGGCGAAGCGTTGCGCCATGAGGGTTACGAAGTGACTCATTCGACGTCAGGGGCGTACGCGCTCACCATGCTCGAATGGAACACTCCCTCGGCGATTTTGTGCGCCACGAATTTGCGTGAAATGGGCGCGCTGGAAATCGCGCCGATCCTGCGCGCGGATCCCAAGACCGCGGAGATTCCGGTTATCGCGCTGGGCAGCGGCGGCGAGCAAGCTTTGATGGAAGCATATCGGGCGGGCTGCGACGAATACATCGACCGCCGCGTGCCGCCTGCGGAAATTGCCCAGCACGTTCGCAACTTTTTGCAGAGCCGGCAGATCGGATTCCAGCCTACGCAGATGCTGCCGATCGCGGACACCGAATTGAGCGGCAATCTGCAGCATCTGGACCTGCCGGGCGTAATGCAGATGCTGGCGCACGCACGGCAGACCGGCGCGCTGCATATCAACGCCGGGGTGGTGGACGGGATTATCTTTTTCGACGCCGGGGAATTGTCGCACGCCGAATACGGGGAATATTTCGGCGACGAAGCGGTCTGCGAGATCGTTCGAAGCTGTTACGGCGTCAATGCCGGGGTCTACAAATTCATGTACGGCGTGGTGGCGGCGCAGCGCACCGTGCTGCGCTCGGCTACCGACTTGATGCTGGACGCAATGCGTGAAGTGGACGAAGCGAATCTGGCGGCCGGCCCTATAGCTACACTCGCGGAGGAGCAGACCGATCCGCAGGCTGGCCACCAGGGCGATCATCCGTCCGACCTGCAGCCGAATGAACCGGCGAATGAGCAGGCAGATGGGCATCTGGAGATGGATGCCGCGCCCGAGCAAAATCTCTGGGAACAAGACTCCCAGCGCGCGGCCGAACCTGCTGCGGACGAACGCTACCAAGTGGAAATGGAAAAGGAGTCCTGATGAACGAGACCTCTCCATCCGCGGTCCATCGATCTCCCGTCGTTTATTTCATCGACGACAGCGCCACCATGCGCGAAGTGATTAAGATCGCTTTTCGCAAGGAAGACATTCACGTGGTGGCATGCCATAACGCCGCCTCCGCCATCGCGCAGTTCGAGCAAACTCCGCCCGACGCGGTGATCACCGACGTGATCATGCCGGACCAGGACGGATATGAGGTGTGCCAGTACGTGAAATCGCATCCGCAATTCCAAGCCGCGCCGGTGATTCTGATGTCGGGAGTAGTGAATCGCAGCGTTGCTGAGCGCGCCATGGCCGTGAAAGCGGACGAGCTGATGCGCAAACCATTCCAGCCGGCCGATTTGATCGCGCGGGTGCGGGGGCTACTCAATCCCAAGCTTGCCACCGAACCTGCGAATTTTGCGGGAGCGGAGGGCGCCGGAACCACTTCTTCGGTAACGTTGCGGCATTTGTTTGGAGCACCGCAACAGGCACCCGCGTCTGCACCGCCCGCGCCGGCAGCCCCGCCGCATGCTCCCGCGCACGTCGCGGCCCAGCACGTTCAACATGCTCAGCAGGTTCAGCATCCCATCCCAAACCAGCCGCAGGCGCCGCGTCCGCTGGTAGCAGCGGCGCAACAGCGAATACCTGGGCTGGCCGGACGCGTGGTTACCGCACTGCCCACCGGAGTTCGCGCGCCGGGAGCGCCGCCGTCGCAAGCTGTCGCGCCGCAGCCGGCGGACGTGGCGCGACTGCAAAATGAAATTCGCAGGCTGGAAATGCTGGTGAAGAAATTGCGAGCCGAGCTGGAAGCAGAGCGCGAGTATCGCGCTTCGCTGGAAACGCAATTGCAGACCACGCAGGAAATGTCCTAGCGTGGAATTTCTGCGGGGCAGTGTAGACCGGCTGCATCGCGGCCCGGCACAAGCGCGCGGTGAACCTCTGGTTACTTCGAGCGCAAGCGCGCCGCGACGATCCTTGACGCTTTGCTTCTTCCGCCTTAGTCTGACCTTCCCTTCCAAGCAGGCCAATTTCTGCGGATTCCATGCGCAGAACCGGGTGGTGTGATGGGTCGTCGGCGTGAACCCAGGGTGCGGATGTCTCTTTCGGTGACGGTGCAGGGAATCGACCGTTTCGGGAAGACGTTCTACCAGCCTGCCCGCACGGTGGACATCAGCCGCTCCGGCGTGGCGCTCGAAGGCGCGTCGCACGTACGCGGCGTGGGCGAGGAAGTGCAGGTGGAATATAAGGGCGAGAGCGCGGCGTATCGCGTGAAATGGATTGGGCCTCCCGGGACGAAGCGGGCCGGCCACGTGGGGATGGAGTGCATTCAGACCGGAAAATATATCTGGAAAGAAAAGCTTCCTGATTTTTACACCGATAATTTCGTAGTCCCTGCGGTGGATCCCAAAGCGGCCTCCGGACCGGGTGGCGCGGGTGCGCGCAGTGCCGCTGCCGCGAAATCCAGTGAGCGGCGCGGGTACGTGCGCCAGCAGGTGCGCGTGGAGGCGGAAGTGATCGGGCTCGAAGATGGAGTGCGTCTGCAGGGAGTGGTGGTGGATATCAGCCTCACCGGCTGCTTCGTCGAAATGCTGTCGCCGCTGAGCGTGGGCAGCGCGGTGTCGATCACTTTGGAATCCGGCGACGAGAAAGTGAAGAGCCGGGGAGAAGTGCGCTCCAGTCTTCCGGGGATGGGCATCGGGATTCAGTTCAAAGAAATGGACGAAAACTCGAATAAAGCGTTGAAGCAAATCGCTCGCCGGTCGGTCCCGGCGGGTCCCGGCCCCGCGCCGGCGGGACCTGTGGTCACGTCGTCCGCCCCTCTCAAGCCTGCGCCGGTGAAACTGACCAAGCCGCGGCTGAAAGATCCGCAGTAGGTTTGACTGGCTGGTTCGCTGTTGCTGTTAGATCGCTTCGCTGCAATTCGCTGTTACTCCAGCCCCTTCGCGTGCAGAAATTCGCTGACTACCTCCGCTGTGTCCTTGCGTTCGGCCTCCACGCTGTAGTTCATCTTTTGCATGTCGGCGCTGGAAATTTTTCCAGCGAGCGCCGCCAAGGCTGCGCGCAATTCCGGATGGCTTGCGAATGCGTCGCGCCGCACGATCGGCACAGCATCGTAGGGCGGAAAATAATGGCGGTCGTCGGCGAGGATGGTTAGATCGCGCGCGGCGATCAATCCATCGGTCGAATTGCCGGCCACCAGGTCTACTTGGTGTTCGAGCAGCGCGCGGTACAGCAGCCCCAGATCCATGATCCGTGGAGGCGCGGCGAATCGCAGGCCGTAGGCCTGCGCCAAGCCGGGAAAGCCATCGGGGCGCTCCGAGAATTCGTATCCAAAGCCGGCGCGCCATTGCGGAGCCACTCGCGCTGCATCCGAGATCGTTTTCAAGCCGAGCCGGCGAGCATCTTCGCCACGAATCACGATGGCAAATGTGTTGTCGAAGCCGAGCGACGGCAGCACATCCAGCCCGTAGCGGCTGCCATACTGGCTGCGCACGAGATCGAAAACTGTGGACGGATCCGCGGCGATCGGTTGCTTCAGGATGGCCGTCAGCGCGGTGCCGGTGTATTCCACGTAGGCGTCGATGCGTCCGGCGAGAAGCGCCTGCTGGCAGATATAGGTGCCGCTGAGGTAAAAGCGGCGGATCACTTTGAGGTGTGTGTGGGATTCCACTTGCTGGGCCAGAATTTCTCCGAGCACGGCTTGCTCGGTGAAATTCTTCGAACCGATGACGATGGTGTTACGGCGATCCACGCCGCAGCCGACGCTTCCTAAAATCGCGAGCACTGCCAGCAGCGCGAGAGCGAGCCATGCACTCCGCCATCGCTGTTGCGAAGCTTTTTCCGTCTCGCTCATCGGGTGAACCGGAAGCGGCGCTCGATCCCTCCCAGCACCGCGTCGGCGGCAAGAGCCAGCAGCGCGGCGGGAATTGCGCCCGCGAGAATGAGCTGGTTATTCACCATCGCCAAGCCGCGAAAGATAAATTCGCCCAAACCTCCCGCGCCCACGGCGGCGGCGATCGTCGCGATGCCCACGGTCAACACGGCAGCCACGCGAATTCCCGCGAAGAGCAGCGAGAGCGAGAGCGGCAGCTCCACCTGAAACAAGATTTGCCAATCGGTCATGCCCATGGCCAGCGCCGATTCGCGGACCGAAGGGTCGACGCTTCGTATCCCCTCCACCGTGTTCTTGATGATCGGAAGCAGCGCGTAGAGGGTGAGCGCGGCGATGGCCAGGCGCTCGGCGCGATCGCCGAGCCACGGCACGGGCAGCAGAAAGCCGAAGAGCGCGAGGCTGGGGATGGTCTCCGCGATATTGGCGAGGCCGAGGATCGGTTTCGAGAGCGACGGCCGGCGCGATACCAGAATGCCCAGAGGAATACCGATGGCGCACGCCAGCAGCAGGGTGACGCCGACCATCCACATGTGTTCGAGCGTCGATTGGAAAATCTGCGCGCGATTGTGAATCAGGAATTGCAGCAAAGTCATTTCACTTCTCCTCTCGCGCCATCCGTATCGGTTGCGGACGCGGTTTCCGGGTGGATCGTAGCAAGGCATGCGGAAATCTTAGGATCGCGCGATGCCTGAAATTCCGCGGGAGAGTAAATGCCGTGCACGCGGCCGTTTTCAAATAGACCGATGCGCGTAGCCAGCAAGAGCGCCTCACGAACGTCGTGGGTGACGAATACCACCGTTTTCGATAGGCGCTTCTGCAGGTGTTGGAACTCCCGCTGAATTTCGCTGCGCGTCAGCGGATCGAGAGCGCCGAACGGCTCGTCCATTAACAAAATGGTTGGATCGGCGGCAAGCGCGCGGGCTACTCCCACTCGCTGGCGTTGGCCGCCCGATAGCTGATGCGGATAGCGTTTCGCAAGCCCGGGCCCGGTGAGCCCGACCAATTGCAAGAGCTCGGCGACGCACTGGCGGATGCGCTCCTCCGGCCAATTTTCCAGTCGCGGAACGAGCGCCACGTTTTTCTCCACCGTGAAATGCGGAAACAGGCCCGTTTCCTGGATCACGTAGCCGATCCCGCGCCGCAGCGCGATCGCGTCCCAGGCCAGAGTCGACCGCCCCGACACGCGCACCTCGCCTTCCGTGGGCACCAGCAGCCGGTTGATCAGTTTGAGCGCAGTCGATTTTCCCGATCCGCTGCGCCCAAGCAACACCAGCGTCTCGCCCGCCGCCACCTGCAGGTTCACGTCGGAAAGAATCTGGGTTTTTTGGATGGCGAAGCCGACGTTGCGGAATTCAATCGCCACTTCATTGGTGGCAGGGGAATCGGCGTTGGAATGAGCAGCGCTGGCGCGGGGAGGCAGCATGCCGGAGGCTAACAATGGATGGCGATAGGTGTCAAACGAAGGCGTCGCCCGCGCATCGGCAGTGTATCGGCCGCCCATCAAAAGCGCGGATGGACCGCATTCCCAGAAACACCTTGTCCATCGTTCGCGCTTCAGAGTATAAGCCGGTGTACCACTTTCACTTTATGACCGAGCCCATTAGCGCCCCCGGCCACAGCGCGCCTCCACTGCCAACGCAATCCAGCTGGCTCTGGAACAAAGACCTCGCGCCCATCCCGCTCGAGAAGCGCACCTGGGGAACCTACAACTACGCCGCTTTGTGGGTGGCGATGTCCGTCAATATTCCCACTTACATCCTGGCCAGCGGGTTGATTGCCGGCGGCATGAACTGGAAGCAGGCTCTTTGTACGGTGTTTCTGGGGAACCTGGTGGTGCTCATCCCGATGCTGTTGATCGCGCATGCAGGCGCGCGCTATGGGATTCCATTTCCAGTTTTCGCGCGTTCGTCATTTGGCGTGCTGGGCGCGAACGTTCCGGCCGTTCTGCGCGCGCTGGTCGCCTGCGGCTGGTTCGGCATTCAAGCGTGGATCGGCGGCGCGGCAATCAATGCGCTGCTGGCCGCGCTTCGTCCCGGGTGGGACCATCCTTACGTGTGCTTCTTTTTATTTTGGCTTTTGAATCTGATCGTAATTTTGCGGGGCATTGAGACTATCCGCTTTCTGCAGGGCGTCACCGCTCCTGCGCTTTTGTTGCTGGGCCTGGCCATGCTGGTTTGGGCCTACCAGCACGCCGGCGGTTTTGGGCCCATGCTCGCGGCCCCATCGAAATTTCGCTCCACATCGGAATTCCTGGCGTTCTTCGTGCCCTCGCTTACCGGCGTGGTCGCGTTCTGGGCCACGGTGGCCTTGAACATCCCCGACTTCACGCGCTACGCGAAAAGCCAGCGCGACCAAATGCTGGGCCAGGCGCTCGGCTTGCCGTTGACCATGACGTTTTATTCCTTCATCGGTATCGCGGTAACTTCCGCCACGGTGATTCTGTTCGGCAAGGCGATTTGGGATCCGGTGGTGGTGCTCAGCCGCCTGGGAAGCCCGATCGCGGTGGTGGTGGCCATGGTCGCGCTCACGCTGGCGACGCTCAACGTCAACGTCGCCGCTAACGTGGTCTCGCCGTCCAACGATTTTTCCAACCTGTATCCGCGCCGCATCAGCTTCAAGACCGGCGGGCTGATCACTTGTGTGGTGGGCGTGCTGATGCAGCCGTGGAGGCTGCTGGCCACCTACGGCAGCTTCATTTTCGGCTGGCTGGTGGGCTATTCCACGGTGATGGGGCCGATCGCCGGGGTGCTGATTGCGGATTACTTCGTGCTGCGCAAGAAGATCATCGTCACCGAGGATTTGTACGAGCGCGGCGGCTTTTACGAATTTTCGTCGGGCTTCAATTGGCGGGCCATCGGCGCGCTGGCCGCAGGAATATTCCTGGCGCTAATCGGTGCAGCAGTCCCCGCCCTCCACGCCCTGTACCAATACGCCTGGTTCGTAGGTTTCGCTGTTTCCTTCGGCATATATCTGCTGTGGATGCCCCGCCCGCGAAAGACCTAAGCAGTCAGCGATCCAGGAATCGCCGAATATCGAGCAATAATCTGGAAAGCATCTCGGGGGTCAGCACCCCAGTAAACGTATTTTGCTGGCTGGGGTGATACGAAGCAAAAAGCTGCGGCAGCCCATCGGGCAGCTTGTAGGTAGCTCCATGACGAAAAGGAAATGCGGCCAGGCTGGAGATCACGCCGCGTTCTTTCAGCAAGGAGAGATAAACGCGCATGGCGATCCCGCCCAGCGCCAACACCGCCTTCGGCCGCAATATTTCAATTTCGCGTTCGAGATATGGCCGGCAATTCGCCAATTCATCCGGCAGCGGCTGGTTGGCCGGAGGCGCGCATCGTGCCGTAGCGGAAATGTAAGCACCGTGAAGCGCCAGCCCATCGTCCCGCCGAACCGAAAGCGGCTGATTCGCAAATCCTGCGTCGTACAGCGCCTTGTATAAGAAATCCCCGGAACGATCGCCAGTAAACATGCGCCCGGTGCGATTAGCCCCGTGAGCCGCCGGCGCCAAACCCAGAATCACTAGCTTCGCCTTCGGGTCGCCGAATCCGGGCACCGGCTTCCCCCAATAATCCCAATCCATGAACGCGCGCCGCTTTTCATGCGCCACCTGCTCGCGCCATTCCACTAACCGCGGACACTTCCGGCATCCGACGATTGTCCGGTTAAGAATTGCCAGTTCGTCACCAATTCGCGCCATAGGGGCTGTTAAGTTCTTACGGTTCTACGGAATTTTCTGTCCCCGGTATCCATGCTTCACAGACTGTGCGGAGGGTGGCCGTTAGGCCGTATGCCGCCGCGCGGCCGCTAGAAAGATTGTATCCCGCCGATTCACCCAATCTAGATCGAATCCAACCCTACAGGGTGCGCCCCACTTGCGCTGCCCGAATTTTGCTCTAGGATAGAGACCTCTGCCGGGGACATCGAACCTACGCTCCGAACCTCCCCCTCCGGTTGTAGGAAAGTGCCCGAAATCTGAATTGAGGCCGCAATGACCGGCACCAGGGAAAAAGTTGTAATCGTCACTGCCGACTCCGAATGGCGACGCACCACGCAGTCGGATCTGGAAGAAGCCGGCTACGACGTGCTGGTATTTGAATCCGTGGCTCTAGCGCGCCCGACCTTGCACGCCGCGCCGCCGCAATTGCTGGTGGTTGATCTAACCACCGGAGGAGCAGAACCGTCCACCAGCGAACCCGCCTCGAGCGGTGACCCCACCGCTGCCGGAAGTCCAGCAAATCCGACTAACGGTTTCCATGAAATGCTGCCCGGCCTAAAGGGCTCCAGCGAGACCAGCGACATTCGCGTGATCGTTCTGGCAGCAGAAGCCGCCGAACGCGCCACCATCCTGGATCTCGGCGCGGATGCGGTCCTGTCCCCGCCCTGGGATCGAACCGAACTGCTCGCGCGAGTCCGCGGGCAGCTTCGCGCCCACCGCGAAATCGACGCCCTGCGCCAAAAGGTGGCCATCGCCGAACAGGGCCAGCAGATCGCGCACACTGCGTTCGAGGCCCTGGCGGTCACCGAGAAAATGACCAAGGACGCCTCCTCGCTGGGCCGTGCGCTGAAAGTGGCCTTCATCGGAATCTGTATTGCCGCCGGGCTGATGGCGGTAATCTTTTTCCTCTTTTCCCACAACGCCACCAAGCAGATGAAGCTGGCCAACGCCGCGATCGGCCGCTTGGAACGGGGCGTTATTCACCAGGGCGATTTGCTCGCCGAGGTTCATAAGCTTCGCTCCGAAAACGGCAGCGCCGGCGCACCACTGGCCACGGACCAAGCCGATTTGCAGCAGAAAGCGGCAGACCTCAAACAACAGATGGCCACCTCCGATGCCTCAGGTATTCCCGCATTGCAGAAGCAGCTCGCGGAGACCAACGCGCGCCTGCAACGCGTGGAGAACCAGCGCAATACCGCGCAAGACGTGATCACCAGCGATGTGGCAAGCGTGTGCTTGTTGCACGTCGCCGTAGCATTCCGCGATAAAGAAAGCGGCGCGCGCGTCCGCTACGCCGGAATCAACCCTCAGGGCGAACCGCTGCAGGATAGCGACGGCCATCCGATTTACACCATCGAGGGTCGCGGACCGGAAGTCCGCCTCGACGGCTTCGGTACCGGTTTTTTAGCGGGCCCTGGAGGCCGTGCCATCACCAACCGTCACGTCGCGCAGCCGTGGTGGAAAGACGACGACCTGAGCAAAATGATCGAGCAGGGCGTGCAACCGGAAATATCGTCGATCACCGCGTATTTCCCGGGAAATCCCGCGGCGCTGCACGCCGAAATCGAAACGATCTCTTCGGAGTCCGATCTTGCCTCGATGCAAATCGCACTCAATGGACTGAACCGTCCCGTCCTTCCCATTGACGCCGCCAAGAATGCGGCGATCTCCGGCCAGTCGGTAATTTCGATTGGCTACGCCACAGGCCTGGCCGCGATTCTCGCGCGCGCCGACGAAGACACCGTTCAGAAAATCATGAAAGACAGCGGCGGCGACGTCGCGCAGATTTTAGACGAGTTGTCGCGCCGCGGCTTCATTCGCCCTCTGATTACTCAAGGCCACATTGGCGATGTGCTGGCAGACAAAATCGTGTTCGACGCCCAAACCACTCACGGCGGCTCTGGCGGCCCGCTCCTGAATCGCGACGGCAAAGTAATCGGCGTGACCTACGCCATCCTGGACGGCTTCGGCGGCTCCAATTTTGGCATCCCCATTCGCTTCTCCGGCGGCCTCCTCTCCGCTCCGGCGCCCAAGCAGTAGCGGAGATAATCCTGGGTGCCCGGACCCTGAATCGCGAGAGGGCACAATCCAATCCGCGCGCGCCCAGCCTATTCACGTAACCGGTCTGCAGCCCCCAGCAGGGCGCCATACGACCGAAATTGACATCTGCCGAATCGCCGTCTAGCATGGTCGAAGCGACTTTTCCCCCTGCCCTGACAGGGACACCCTATATTTTTGCCATGAGTGCGGGACCAAATCCGGGAAATATTCTTGCACGCATTGTGTCCGCGCGGCGCGATGCTATTGCGCATCGTCAGCGCGTCTTGCCGCTCGTCGCGCTAAAGATCGCCGCAAAAGAAAAAGCCCCCGCGCCCCGCGATTTTGCCGGCGCTTTAGCCAGAAACGGTTGGAACGTAATCGCCGAATCCAAGAAAGCCTCTCCTTCTCGCGGCATTTTCCGCGAAGACTACCGGCCTGCCGAGCTGGCGCAGACGTTCGAGGCGGCAGGCGCCGCAGCCCTCTCGGTCCTGACCGAGGAGGAATTTTTCCAGGGTTCGCTGCTGCACCTGCGAGAGGCGCGTAAAGTAGCCGGGATTCCCATTCTGCGCAAAGACTTCATCGTCGACCCCTGGCAAGTGTGGGAAACCCGCGCGGCAGGGGCGGATTCCTTCCTGCTGATCGTGGCGATTCTCACCGACGAACAATTGACCGAGCTTCTGGCCCTCGGCAGGGAACTGAAGATGGAACCGCTGGTGGAAGTTCACACTCTGGCTGAAATCGCCCGCGCCACAGCGGCCGGCGCGCGCATCATCGGTGTGAACAATCGCGACCTCGCCACCTTTGACGTCCGGCTGGAAACATCGCTGACCCTGATCGATTCAATTCCAGACGATTGCATCGCGGTAAGCGAGTCAGGAATCCATTCCGCCGAAGACATCGAAAAATTGCGCCGGGCGGGATTCGATGCCTTCCTGATCGGCGAACAATTCATGAACCGTCCGAACCCAGCGGAAGGTCTGCACG
>Ga0302325_10000636_pt1 | contig 94709 bp, 84 predicted proteins | sample Palsa_T0_2_FD_201948 | JGI IMG/M metagenome (GOLD analysis project Ga0302325, IMG submission 201948) | Peat permafrost microbial communities from Stordalen Mire near Abisko, Sweden - Palsa_T0_2 | ecosystem: Environmental > Terrestrial > Soil > Palsa > Peat permafrost | place: Sweden: Abisko...
GCGCGCTGCTGCGTGAGGTCCCCACCTCCGTGGCCGCGGCCCGGCTCGCGTCCCGCTACCTGTCCGCCTCGGCTGAGGCGCGGGTCGGCGGCGATATCGTCGAGGTGATCACCGGCGGCGCCAGCACACGGTGGCTGGTCGGCGACACCAAAGGCAAAGGGCTGCCCGCGGTCCGGCTGGCCAGCGTCGCCGCCACCAGCTTCCGGGACGCCTGCGCCCAGCCGGGCCTGTCCCTGACCGAGATCGCCCGGGCGGTCGACCTGTCCGTGACCCGGGCCGCGGGCCCCGAAGACTTCGTCACCGCGGTCTTCGCCGAGCTTGACCCCAGAGGCTGGCTCCAGCTGGTGGTCTGCGGGCATCCCCCGCCGCTGCGGCTGAGCGCCGGCGGTGAGCTGTCGCCGCTGGCACCCAGGTCGTTCGCGACCCCGCTGGGCCTGCACCCGGACCTGCACCTGTCCACGTTCTCGGTCCGCACCGGCGACCGGCTGCTGTTCTTCACCGACGGGCTGCTGGAGGCCCGCGACCGCTCCGGCCGCCTCTTCAGCCTAGACCAGCAGATCGACGCCCTCTGCCGGCCTGACCTGCAAGCGGCCGCCGACGAACTGCTGGACCGGCTGCGCGACCACACCCGCCACCGGCTCGACGACGACGTCGCCGTGCTCCTTGCCGACCTCACCCTCACCGACCCCGGACACCAGCGCCCTGCACTGGGTGAGCAGCCTGAAGCAGGGGCGTCGAAGCAGGCGGCATGACCTGGAGGTTGCTCAGCGAAGGATCTCCACCAGCAGGACCCAGGTGTTGACCAGCCCGAAAATGAGGGCCGTGAGCACGCTGGGAATGAGCCAGTACAACCCGCCCCCGGCCTGGACAAGCAGCGTGGCGCCAGCCACGGTCAGGCAGCCGCACGTCACGATGGGCGGGAAGACCCGGTGCACCATCCGCATCAGGAGCTTTTCCCGGTCTGATCGCCGATTCCTGCTAGCCGGTACCGAAGTTGGCCGTCTGCGGGAAAGACGCATCTCCCGTTCGTGCGTGATAGTGGCTACACAGCACGAACCGGCCGCTCGCCGGGGCCAGGAACGGCATCCATGCGGTGAGCTGACGCCGCAACACGGACACTACGGAAGGCGGATCCATGAGGCTGCTCACGCACCTGCTCGAACCCAAGGCTGTCGCCTATGCGCACTGTGACCTGCCGTGCGGCGTCTACGACCCTGCTCAGGCCCGGATCGAGGCGGAGTCTGTGAAGGCCATCGATGAGAAGTACCAGCAGAACACCGACACCGAGTTCCGGACGCGGGCGCTGATCATCAAGGAGCAGCGTTCCGAGTTGGTCAAGCACCACCTGTGGGTGCTGTGGACCGACTACTTCAAGCCAGCGCACTTCGAGAAGTACCCGCAGCTGAACACGCTGTTCAACGAGGCCACCAAGCTGGCCGGCGGGGGCGGCGGCACCAAGTCCAGCGACGACCCGGCCGTGGCCGACCAGTTGCTGGCGAAGATCGACGAGATCAGCAAAATCTTCTGGGAAACCAAGCAGAGCTGACCCGGCCCGGCCGTGACTTCACTGGAGCACCCGCTTGCCTGCGGACGTCTGGCACGGGGGAACGCCGAGCCGGGCCAGTCCATGGGCCGGGTCTGGTGCCGGGTATCCCGCACCGTGGGCCAGCCGGGATCAGTTAGGAGGCAACCATGCCTGTGGAGAGAACCCACGGCGGGCACCAGACCCGGTATGCGCTCCGCGACGGGGGCGCCTTGGTGTGCGCGCTGACCTTCGGGGGACCGACGCGCGAGCAGCCGGTCTGGAAAATCCTGCTGCCCGGGCCCAACGGCACCGAAGATCTCTACGCTACCGGGCGGTTCCTCCGGCCTGATGCCGAGCAGCTCCGGGCCTGGCTGGCCCCCATCGTGGGTGCCGGGCATGCCGCCACGCTTGCCGAGGCTGTAGACGCCGAACCGCCGCGCGCAGCCAGCTGGGGAAAGGCACGGCAGCGGCTGACCTGATCCTCCGGCTCGCGGAAAACGTCTACGTTCCGATCCGTAACAGGGCTTTACAGTTGACCGGCCGGTTCCAATCTGGACCGGCCGGTTTTTATATTCGTGCTGGGCTCGCGAGCAGGTTCGGCGTATGGCGATCAACGGGTGACGGTCGTCGGGAAAGAAAACCCTGGTACTCAGCCATGGGGGCGTCGCGGTGCTGCTGCGTATTGCGGCGACCGGGTGGGATCTGACCGACCTGCTTGGTCACGGTCTTTCCCCCGCACGTGAACTGCGCCGCCGAGGAACTCGCGGATAGGCCGGTCGGGTGCAGGACGACCTGCGTGGCCGTGATGGCCGATCCGCTGGTCCACCCGAGTACGAGGACGGGCTCGTCCTTGGTGATGGCACTCGCCGGGGTCGAGCTCTTCTTCTCCTGGTTCTGGTAAGTCGTGAAGGCCGCCTCAGTGGCGGTCACCTTCTGGTCCCCTGCTGTCGTCGTCATCGTGAAGCTCGACGAGGACACGCTGCTGATGGTGCCGGCTGCTCCCCCTGGGGCCGGTCCAGATCGGGCGTTGGATCCGTCGCCGCTGGATCCGGAGCAGCTACCCGAGCTGCTGCCGGACGCTGATGCCAACGGAGACGCTTTTGCCGGGCATCGGCGCCAGCGGCAACTTGCTCTCGCCACTAGCCCGACCAGCCGGATTCCCGCTAGCCGCAAGGGAGTGCCGGGTGCCGCCCTACGGACGGCCGCTCGGCGCCCTACTTGACGGTGAGGCGGCCGTGCTTCATCACGCCGATCCGCTGGGCGCGGCGGGCGACCGTACTGTCGTGCGTGACCACGATCATGGTCAGGCCGCGCTCCCGCCACGATTTCTCCAGCAAGACCATGATCTCGTCACGGGTGTCCTCATCCAGGTTGCCGGTTGGCTCATCGGCCAGCAGCACCTTGGGTTCCTTCACCAGCGCTCGGGCCAGGGCCACGCGCTGTTGCTGCCCGCCGGACAGCTCCGAGGGCAGGTGCGCGGCCCCGTCGGCCAGCCCGACATCCTCCAGCGCCCGACCCGCGCCGGCCCGGCGCTCGGCGGCACCGATACCCAACGGCACCAGCGCCGTCTCCACGTTCTCCTGCGCCGACAGCGTGGGGATCAGGTTGAAGGTCTGGAACACAAACCCGATAAAGGATGCCCGCACCCGGGTCAGCTGCGTTTCGCGCAACTGAGCCAGGTCCTGCCCGCGGAAGTCGACGATCCCCGCGGTCGGCCGGTCCAGGCCGCCCACGATCTGCAGCAGCGTGGACTTGCCGTGCCCGGTCGGGCCCTGTATGGCCAGCCAGTCCCCGTCCTCGATCACCGCATCGACGCCACGCAGCGCCGCCACGGTGCCCCGGTTCTTCGGGTAGTCCTTGGTCACGCCCGTCAGCTTGTACATGCCCGCATCTCCACGTTCCGGGCCAACCGGCTAAGCGTCCGGTTTGCCATCGCCCAGTAGTCCTCAGGTTCAGATCGTTCGGTGCCCGGCATGCTCACGTGACCTTGGCCAGTGCCGTGGCCGGGCGCAGCCTGGCCGCCCGCCAGCCGCCGAACGATCCGGCGATCAGGCCGCCAGCGATGGCGAGCGCCACGGCCAGCAGGATCGCCGATACCGTGACGGGCGCCGTAAGGTGAACGGCCACCGTGTGGGTCGCATTGGCCGTCGCCTGGCGGAACCCGCCGCCGCCCGCTCCGCCTGTTCCGCCCGCCCCGCCGCCTGCCCCGAACTGGCGGGCGCCGCCGGGCGTGGCCGAACCGGTGGTCGTCCCCACCGACGCCGAGAGCGGGGGCGCGATGGCGTCGACGATTCCTGCCCCCGCGAGCCCGAGCAGGACACCCGCCGCGCCGCCGATGATGCCCACCACGACGGACTCGCCCAGCACCTGAAGGGTGATCCGCCTGCTGCGCCAGCCGAGCGCCTTGAGCGTGCCGAACTCACGCACCCGCCGGGACACCGCCGACATGGTCAGCAGGCTCGCGAGCAGGAACGCCGCCACCAGCACCGCGACCGCCAGCCACTTGCCCAGGTTGTTGGCCAGGCTGGAGGTACTCGACAAAGACCCTGTCACCTCGTTGGCCAGGTCACTGGAGTTCGTCACGGTCGCCGACGGGACCGCCGCGGAGATCTCCTTTGACACCGTGTTCACGTTGGCCGCACTGGTGGCCGACACGTAGATCGTGTTGACGTCGTTCTTCATGCTGGCCAGCGCCTGCGCGCGAGCCAGCGGGATGTAGACGTCGGAGTTGTTCTCATCCGAAGGCTCGCTGACGATCCCGATGACCTTGAAGCTGGCCTTCGCGATCGTGACCGTCGACCCGACGCTCAGTTTGTTCTGCGTCGCGTAGTTCGAGTCAACGACCGCCACGTCCGAACTGGAGTCGGCGGACGTGAACGTGCGGCCGGAGGTGAGCTTGCCGGTGCTCAGCGGCCCCAGTTCGCCGGTGCCGATATCAACCCCATCGACGCTGAACGAGGTGGGGGTGAGCGATCCGCCCGCGCCGCCGCCTCCGGTCCCGCCGAAACCGCCGCCGGAGGAGCTGGCTGACACCGTTCCGGTGATCTTCGTGTCGGTCAGCGTCAAGCCGCCCGCCGCCGCCGCGACGCCACTCAGGCCAGAGACCTTGGTCACCGAGGACGAACTGATCGTGCCGAGGCCGAGGGCCCGAAGGGTGTCGATGTTGATCGTCGTCCCCGCTGCCGGAGCGCTTCCGGTGCCGGCCTGCCCGCGGAAGCCGAACGCCCCGGGTGCTCCCGATCCGGCGGTCGGGCTCTTGGTGACGGTGATGTCCGTGCCGGTGCCGTACAGCGCGTGCAGCACGGTCGTCTGCGCGTCCTTGACGCCGGAAGATGCGGCGGTCACGGTAATCACCAGGCCGATGCCGAGCGCGAGGCCCAGGGATATGAACGTCGCCTGGCGCATCCGGCGGCGCAGCTCACGCCTGAGGTAGGTCAGGAACATATGGCTCCTTAAGGCGGTATATGATCCGGGCCGCCGCCATAGCGCGGCTCGGTGAGGCAGGCTGTGTGCCATTAAGATCCTGCCGAGGGTTTCTGGATGAGTCCCGGAGCAGAGCTGCGTATTAAGCTCATGGGAATCGTTCTTAAAGCGCGCCCCATAAAATCCGGGTAAACGCTCTAGACCGACGCCCATGAATGGGATCCTGATGCGCGCCGGGCGGCCACGAAGCCGTCAGGCAGATGCGGACCGTCAGGCCACCGGCGTCGCGCGCGGTGGCCGTCAGGTGCCCGCCGTGCGTCTGGACGATCGACCGGACGATGGACAGGCCGAGCCCAGCGCCCTGAGCGTGGCCGGTCCGGTTGCCGCCAAGCCGCCGGAAAGGCTCGAACAGCGAGCCGACCTGCTCCGGCGGGACGAGTGGCCCGGAATTGCTCACCACGAGTTCCACTTCGCTGGGCCCGGCGGCCGCCCGCGTGCTCACCGTGACCCAGCCGCCCGGGTGATTGTGCCGGATGGCGTTGTGGATCAGGTTGAGGGCCAGCCGCTCGAGCAGGATCGGGTCGCCCTTGGTAGGTGCCGGATCAGGTTGCGCGTCGACGGTGACGCCTGCGGCCGCGGCCTCACCGGCCGTCTCCTCCACGGCCCCCGCCGCGATGTCGGACAGGTCAACGGGCAGCCAGTTGATGGCCTGGCTTTCACTGCGAGCCAGCGTCAGCAGGCCGTCCAGGACGAGCTCGCTGTGGGCGTTGGCGGCGAGCAGGGCGTCGATGACCTCGCGGAGTTCTGCTGGAACGCGGTGCTGGGCCACGGCGACCTCGAGCAGGGTGCGATTGGTCGCCAGCGGCGTGCGCAGCTCGTGCGAGGCGTTGGCCGCGAACCGGCGCTGGGCGTCGAAGGCCCCGTCCAGGCGTTCCAGCATGGCGTCGAAGGTGTCGGCGAGTTCCTTCAGCTCATCTTGAGGGCCGTCCAGCGCGATGCGCTCGTGCAGGGTGCTGCCGGCGACCCGGCGGGCCGTGTCCGTGATATGCCGCACCGGACGCAGCGCCCGGCCCGCCATCAGCCAGCCGAAAACGACCGCCAGCACCGCGACCACCGCCAAGGCCAGCAGCGACTGCCACACGAGCAAGTGGAGAATCGCGGTCCGGTGCTGGTCCAGCTGCTGCCGGATGGCCCGCACATCGGCGTAGCTCAGCCGGGAGGCCGGCGGGGAGACGATGGGCCCACGGTGAGCGCGCCCGCTGGATGATGCGAGCCCGTCAGCGAGACGCCCGTCGGGAAAGCTGTCCGAGAAGATGACGTAGAGGATGCCGATCAGCACGCCGCCAGCGAACAGGAACATCCCCCCGTACAGCAGGGTGAGGCGGGCCCGCACCGTCAGCCGGGGCCGGCGGGGCCGGATGTTCAGATCAGGCCAGCCCAGCGTGACGTTCAGCCGGTTCCACCGGGACACGGGGGCGGCTCTCACAGGATGCGGTACCCCGCGCCGGGCACCGTTTCGATCGGTGACGGGTCGCCGAGCTTGCGGCGTAGCGTCATAATCGTGACGCGGACGACGTGCGTGAACGGGTCGACATGCTCGTCCCAGGCCTTCTCCAGAAGCTGCTCAGCGGACACGACGGTGCCGCCGCCGCGCAGGAGTTCCTCCAGGACAAGGAATTCCTTGTGCCGGAGCGACAGCGGGAGCCCGTGCCGGGTCGCCTCATGACGGGCCGGATCGAGCCGGACCCCAGCGCGTTCCAGAACCGGTGGCTCGGGCGGCCGCGCCCGCCGTCCCAGCGCCCTGACCCGCGCGACCAGTTCGGTGAACGCGAACGGCTTGGCCAGGTAGTCATCCGCGCCGAGATTGAGGCCCGCCACCCGGTCGGACAGGTCGGCCGCGGCCGTCAGCATGAGGATGCGCACTGCGGCGCTCCGGCTGACCAGTGACCGGCACACAACGTCTCCGTGGACGACCGGCAGGTCGCGGTCCAGGACGACCACGTCGTAATCGTTGACGGTCAGCTTCTCCTGCGCGGCTTCCCCGTCGAACACCACGTCCACGGCCATCGCCTGGCCGCGCAGCCCGTCCGCGATCGCCCCCGCCAGTAGCTGCATGTCCTCCACCACCAGTATCCGCACCAGCGCCTCCCCGTCAGCACGCCCGGCCGACGTGCCTCCCCAGTGTCCGCCGCGGCACGTCAGAGCCGCGTCAACGATCGATCCGGGATCGCCAAGAGACGGGCGGATCCGCCGGGTCATCCGCGAAACGTTGACGCTGGTTTGACGGGCGACCCAGTTAACTGTCATGCCGGTGCGAGCCGCGGCGTGCGGCTCCGCGGACCGGCACGGGAGGACCCCACCATGAGCAGGCGGCAGGCAGGCCGGATCGCGGGCAGTGCGGCGCTGTTGCTGGCCGCGGTCACGGCCTGCAGTTCGTCCGGCGGCGGGACATCCGCAGCCGCATCCCCCAGCGAGGGCGCGTCCTCGCAGTTCGCCTCATGCCTGCGTTCCCATGGCGTGAACGTGCCCGGCTCGGCCGGATCGGATGGATCAGGCGGGATGCGCAGCGCGCTGCAGAATGCGCCGGCCTCAGCCCGGAACGCTGCGATGAAGGCGTGCGGCCAGTACCTCGGCAGCGGCACATCGGGCGGTGGGCGGCTGGCGCAGATGAGCACGTACCTCAAGTGCCTGGACAGTCACGGTGCTGACGTTTCCACCACGGCCGGACCGCAGCTTCGCACCCAGCTTCAGGACCCCAATGCGCAGACGCAGAAGGCCGAGCAGGCGTGCTCGGCGGATAAGCCGTCCGGCACGCCGGCGGGCGGAGGCTGAGGCAGGCCGACCGGGCTGTTAATCGGCGCCGACAACCTTGAAGTCCTGGTTGACGAAGACGTGGTGCGGCCAGTTGACGCCGATGTAGTGGACCTCGTACTCGCTGTTGCTCAGCTTCACCACACGGTCGACGATGCCCCCCGGGTAGGCGGCCAGCGCGGCCTCGGTCGCCTTATTCGCCGCCGTTCCGCTGACGATCGTCCCCGACCCCTGACTGTAGCTCGCCGGGATCTGGCCAACCTGCTTGGACGTGGTCGGTGCACCTTCCTGGAAGGGGATCACCTTTGCCGCCGAGGTAGTCGAAGATCCGCTGCTAGCCGGCTGCACGATGACCTGCGTGGCCGTGATGGTCGTACTGTTGGTCGTCCCGAGTACGAGGACGGGTTCGCCTTTGGTAACGGCACTCACCGAGGCCGGGCTCGTCCCCTTCTCGTACGTCGTGGAGGACGCCTCGTCGATGGTCACCTTCTGACCCGCTGACGTCGTCAGGGTGAAGCCTGAGCTGGACACGCTGTCGACCGTGCCGACTGCTCCCCCTGCGGCCGGTCCAGACCGAGCATTGGATGCCTCGCCGCCGGATCCGCCAGCGGAGCCACTGCTGGGAGCGGCTGAACTGCTGCTGGGAGCGGCTGAGCTGCTGCTCGAAGCGGTTGAGCCGCTGCCGGAGGTTGCGCTGACGATCCCGTAGGAACCGCCCGCGACCGCGATGGCCACGGCGCCGACCGCGATGGACCTGGAGAATTTGCGGGAAAACATTTGCTGGGTCCTTTCGTCGATGCCATATATCTGAGGATGGCAACCGGCGCTGGAGCAGCGATGAAAGCAGCCTGAAAGATTGGCGGGAGATTGTCCGGCACAAGCTGAGGATTAGCTCTGAAGCTTAGCTGAGGCTTAAAACATTGTGGATCGGCCGTGCCCGACGCGCTCAGGGGCCAAATAAAATGACTGAAAGAGACAGCCCGAGAACGACGCTGACCATCCTGACGCGGAACTAATACGGTCTTCCGGATGCTGGCCAACGAGAACACGCACAAAATGGCGAGCAGGATGGAGAAAGCCAGCACGGCCCGGAAGTCCCCGATGAAAACGGAGGACGACTCCTGCTAGCAGCAATGCGGCCGCCAGGTTTCCGCCGCCATCCTGGAGCTGGTGACCTGGCCGACGGCCGTCGGCGGGGCAGGCGCGGCAGGAGAGGAGCCGTTATGGCAGGGGCAGCTGGAAACGACCGCGACGCGACGGTGGCGGTGCTCGGCGCGGGCATCATGGGATCGGCGATGACCCGCAATCTGGTGGCCGCGGGCGTTGACACGCTGGTGTGGGATCGGTCGCCGCAGGCGACCGGCCCGCTGGCCGACGCGGGCGCGCGGGTCGCGGCGTCGGCGCCAGACGCCGTGCGGGACGCGGGGATAGTGATCACGATGCTGCCCACCGCCGAGGTCGCCGAATCGGTGATCTTCGACGGCGGGACGGCCGATGCGTTCGCCGATGGATGCGTGTGGGCCCAGATGGGCACGATCGGCGTCGAGGCGACCCTGCGCATCGGGGAACGGCTGGCCTTGAAGCGGCCGGACGTCATGTTCGTGGACGCCCCGGTGTCGGGCAGCAAGGGACCGGCGGAGCAGGGCCAGCTGCTGATCCTGGCGTCCGGGCCCGCCGCGGCGGCTGACGCGCTGCGTCCAGTCTTCGACGTTCTCGGCCGGAAGACCGTGTGGCTGGGCCAAGCAGGTCACGGCAGCCAGGTGAAGCTGGTTGTCAACGCCTACATGTCCATCCTCATCGAGGGGGTGGCCGAGACGATGGAGCTGGCGGATCGCCTCGGCATCGGCCACCAGCAGCTCGCCGAGGCCATCGAGGGCGGTCCCCTGGACGCGCCGATCGCCGACGCCAAACTCCACAAGATGGACCGGCAGGACTATGCCGCGGAGTTCCCGCTCGAGTGGGCGCTGAAGGACGTGGACCTCGCGATCAGCGCCGCTCCTGGCGATGCGCCGCCGCTGCTGGCCGCGCTCTCCCGGCAGTGGCATGCCGCCGTGGCCGCCGGGCACGGCCGCGAGGACATCAGCGCGGCCCGGCTGGCCCTGGATCAGCCAAGCCACGCAGGCTAGCGCCCGCCACGGCGGCTCGCCAGGCTCGTTGCTCTTGAGGCTTGACGTGAGGTACGAGCCGTGTCTACGGGCCGGGCGGGCGTGCGGTGATCGGCTGTTCGGCTGGGATCTCGATGAGCAGCGTGGTGCCGCTGCCGGCGGGACTGGTGACCTCCAGCGTGCCGCCGAGCGCCTCGATGCGGTCGCTGAGCCCGACTAGTCCCGACCCGTGAGCCGGGTCGGCTCCGCCGATCCCATCATCGCGGATCGCCAGCTCCAGGATCGCGCCGGGCATGCCGAGTTCGACGTGGACGGCGGATGCGTGCGCGTGCTTGGCCGCGTTGGTCAGCGCCTCTGACACTGCGTAATACGCCGCGACCTCGACCTGCTCGGGCAGCCGCCGACCGGCGCGCAGATGGAGCGCGACCGGCAGCACGGACCGGCGGGCCAGCGATCTGAGCGCCGGCACCAGGCCGCTGCCGGAAAGGATCGCCGGGTGAACCCCGCGGGAGATGGTCCTTACCTGGTCGGATACGCCCGCGAGCCGCTCGGCGATCGGCGATAGCTTGCCGTCCAGCTCGCCGAACTCGGCAGGTACCGACGCCTGCACCGTCCGCAGGTCCAGCATCAGGGACACCAGCTGCTGCTGGATGCCGTCGCGCAGATCACGCTCGATCCGCCGTCGGGCCTCATCCGCGGCCACCACGATCCGCGCGCGGGAGGCGGCCAGGGCGGCCAGGTTCTCAGCGTTCGCGATCGCCGTGGCGACGAGCTCCGTGAAGCCCGTGAGCCGCGATTCGGCGTCCGGGGCGAACGGCTTGCGGCCTACCTTCGAGTGGAGGAACAGAACGCCCCACAATCGTCCCTCGACAAGGACCGGGCTGGCGACCGAGGAGCCGATCCCGAGCTCGTCGCGTACGAACGCGGCGATACGCCCGGGGACGCCCCGATAGTCGTCTATCCAGACCGGCCGGCCTGTGCGGAAGACGGTCGAGGCCAGGTCACCTCCTTCGAGCGGCCACGGACCCGGAACCAGTGGGTGTTCCTCGGCCTCGGCAGCCCAGGTAGCCAAGACCGTGATCGCCTGATCGCTCTCGTAACGGCCCATTCCAGCCAGCTGCGCGCCGAGCAGCTGCCCGGCCTCCGCGGTGACCACCGCGAACACCTCCTCCGGTGGCACCCCGCGGGCCACCAGCGTCGCGACCCGGCGCAACGCCGCCTGTTCCGCAGCCAGCCGGGCGAGAGCGGCGCGGCTCTGGGCGTTCGCGATCGCCGTCGCCACCAGCTCCGTGAACGAAACCAGGCGCGCCTCGGTGTCCGGCGGCAACGGCTGTTCCACGGTCGAGCCAGCGGCGATCAGCCCCCACAGGCGGCCCTCCACGATGACGGGTGTCCCGACCGCCCACCGGAGACCCGTCTCGCGGATGCCGGCGCCGAGCGGGCCCGAGGAGCTATCGGCATAGCCGTCGACCTGGGCCGGGCGGCCGGTCTCGAACACCAGCGTGCCGAGGTTGTGCCCCCCGATGGGCCACCGGCTGCCCACCGGGAAATGGGCGGCGCCGCTGCCCCACTGGGCGACGAACGTGAGCGTCCCGTCGGGTTCGTAGCGGCACATGCTGGCCGAGTCGACCGGAAGCAGCTGGCCGACCTCCTCGGCCACCGCCGCGAACACCTCCTCCGGCGCCGCCCCGTGCGCCACCAGCGTTGCCACCCGCCGCAACGCCGCCTGCTCCTCGGCCAGCACACGCAAATCGTCTCTGCTCAACGGCGCTCCCGCCCGCCGGCGAGCAGCGCGAACACGGCGCAAGGCTCGCTCATCATGCAGGCCCGCTGCCACGACGAGATCGCGCGGTAGCGCATGAGGTCTCCTGTTTAAAGGGCTTTGGTTCATGATGCCCAATGGCTGGCCGCTGCGCTACGCCCATCCACCTGGCCTGATGCATCGCCGGGCGGCGCTGGTCGTGCTACGGCCACAGGGATGGGGGTCGCGCATTGTTAACCCAGCCGAGTCCCGCATGACGGTGGTAGTAGTGCCCGCTGCAATCCCGGATTTCTTGCTAGCCGGTAGTCGAGTTGGCGGCTCGCCATGACGACAGCGCCACCCTCATGCGTGATCGTCGATGGTATGTCGCACGCGTGCGACAGGTGGTGCCGGCCTTTAAGGGCGCGGCCCTGACCGTGATCCTGGCCGATCGAGCGAAAGACGAAGCCATGCAACGTACACAGCTAAGGACCACGCAGCTTGGAGCCACCGGCCTTGAGATCACCCGCGTCGGCTTCGGCGCCTGGGCGATCGGAGGGGGCGGGTGGGAGTTCGGCTGGGGCCCGCAGGAGGACGCGGACTCGATCGCGGCGATCCACCGGGCTCTCGAGATCGGCGTGAACTGGATCGACACCGCGGCCGCTTACGGCTTTGGGCACTCGGAGCAGGTGGTGGGCCGGGCGCTGGAAGGCCTGGCTGAGCGGCCGTATGTGTTCACGAAGACTTCGCTGGTCGAAGGGCCGGGGCGCCGGGTCGTGCACAACCTGAAGCGCGATTCGATCCTGCGCGAGGCCGAAGCGAGCCTCGGCCGGCTCGGGGTCGATGCGATTGACCTATACCAGATCCACTGGCCGATCCCCGAAGAGGACATCGAAGAGGGCTGGTCGGCCTTCGCCGAGCTTAAGCAGGAAGGCCTGGTGCGGCACATCGGCGTCTCGAACTTCAATGCCGAACAGTTGCGCCGCATCCAGTCGATCGCGCCGGTCGAGACGCTGCAGCCGCAGTACTCACTCATCGACCGCGACGCAGAGAAGGAGCTCCTGACGCTCGCGGAGCACGAGGGGATCGGCGTCATCGTCTACTCGCCGATGGCCTCCGGCCTGCTGACCGGCAGAATGACGCGCGACCGGATCGCGCGCCTGCCGGACGACGACTGGCGCAAGAGCGACCCCCGATTCCGCGAGCCGCAGCTGTCCCGCAACCTCGCCTTGGTCGAGCGGCTCAAGACGGTGGCCGCCCGCCACGACACCACGCCCGGAGCGATCGCGATCGCATGGACGCTGCTGAACCCAGGCGTGAACGGGGCCATCGCCGGCTTCCGCCGAGCCGACCAGGTCGACCCCATCCTCACCGCCGCGAGCATCGAACTCGCCGGCGACGACATCGACGAAATCGAAGCACGGACCCGGTAGAGAACACCGATCGGGCTTCCCGGGCTGATGGCTTAGCCTCAGCGAACGAAACCAGCCAGGCCACCGGAGACGCCACTGCCCGGCAGCTGAGGAGGAGTGAGATGGACGGCACAAGAGTCGTGACAACCTCTGGCGAGGTGGTTTCGACCAGTCGCCGCGGCTACATCCTCACCGCTGCGGTACTGCTGGTCGTGATGACGGGCGGGACCCTGCCCATTCCGCTTTACGTGCTGTATGAGCAGCAGATGGGCTTCGGCCCACTCGGGGTCACCGTGGTCTTCGCCGCCTATGTGATCGGCACGCTGTTCGCGCTGGTGGCGTTCGGGGATCTGAGCGACCATATCGGCCGCAGAAAGCTGCTGGCGATCGCGGTGGGCTGCGCGGCGGTCAGCACCGCCCTGTTCCTGGTGGCCTCCGGCATCGGGGTCCTTATCGTGGCGCGGATCGTCAGTGGCCTGGCGGCGGGGTTTGCCACCGGGACCGCCACGGCCGCACTGGCCGAACTCCAGCCGCGCGGGGACCGCCAGGCCGCCGCGGTAGTGGCCAGCGGGACCAACATGACCGGGCTCGGTCTCGGGCCGCTGATCGCCGGGATCTTCGCCGCGTACGTGGCCATGCCGACCCGCAGCGTGTTCTGGGTCTACCTGGGCGTCTGCGCGCTGGCTTTCGTCGCGATCGCGGTCATCAACGAGACGGTCCGCGACCCCGATCGGGTGATCAGGGTCCGTCCTCGCCTGGGCGTCCCGCCCGCCATGCGGGCCGTGATGACCGGGTCGTGCCTGAGCGTGTTCGCGGCGTTCAGCATCCTCGGGACTTTCAGCAGCCTGGTGCCCACCTTCCTGCACGGAATCCTCGCCGTGCAGAATCTGGCCCTGATCGGGGCGGCGTCCTTCCTGATCTTTATTGTCGCGGCGATCAGCCAGGCGGTCTCCGTCCGGCTGCCAGCCCGCCGGAGTGTGACCGCCGGATTGCCGCTGCTGCTTATCTGTCTGGCCATGCTGGAAGCGGCGCTGTTCGCCAAAGCACTGTGGCTGTTCCTGGTCGGCACCGTCATCGGCGGCGTCGCCGTGGGGCTCATCTTCCGCGGCGGCCTGAGCGAGCTCAACCGGCTGGCCGACCCGCGGCACCGGGCCGGGGTCGTGTCCACATTCTTTGCCGCCGCCTACCTGGGCCTGGGCTTGCCCGCCGTCCTGACGGGCGTCATCTCCCAGCTGATCGGCACCGTGGACGCTAGTGCCTACACCTCCGGACTCGTGGCCGCCATCGTGGTGGCGGCCATCCTCGTCGTCCTGCGCACCTTCGGCACCGCGCCGTCCCCCAAGCCGGGGTGCACGCCCAGCGACGGCTGGTGCTCGCCGCAGGAACCGGTCACCGAGGGCGCAGGCCAGCCGAGTCAGTCCGGCCTGCACGCCGCCACGCCACCGTCCAGCCACCAAGCTGGCTCACGATGAAGGGCACAAGTTCCACGTGATCTGCCACGGTCCGCCGCGCCGGGAAGCGGCCACGGACCCTGAGCCGACCAGCCAGCAGCACCCGCGTCTGCCCCGGCACGCAGCCTAGCTGCCATGCCCTCCTCATGCGCCGAGGTCGAAGAGCTGGCGCAGTGCGTCGAGATACATAGGTCCATCCGGACCGGCGGCGAACTCCCTGGCCCGGACGGTCGGCTGGTGCAGAACCTTGCGGAGGATGCGGTGGACGGTCGCCGCCGTCTCGGCTCGTTCCTGTTCGGTCAGGCCCGGCAGCCGGTCGTGCAGCCGGTCCAGTTCGGCGTCAGCGAGCCGCCTGATCTGCGTGTGCATCGCGGCGATGACGGGCGTGGCCGCCGCTTGTTCCTGTCGCTCGATATAGGCGGTGGTCTCAGCGGCGACGATGGCACGGACCCGAGGGATCTGGCCCGGTACCGCCCCGTCCGCTAGGTGCTGGCCGAGCGCGGCGAGGTCGATCAGCGTGACCCCGGCCAGGCGCCCGACGGCGGGGTCCACGTCGGGTGGCATCCCGAGATCCAGCACGAACAGCGGCCGGCCGGCGGCCTGTGCCCGGGTCGCCTCCACCTGCGCGATGGGCAGGACGGGGACAGTGGCCCCGGTGGCCGTGACCAGAATGTCAGCGCCGGCGAGCGCGGCGGGCACGTCGCTCGTCCGCAGGGGCCTGCCATGCACCGCCGTCGCCACCTCGGCGGCTCGCGTCGCGTCGCGGCTGGCCACGGAAAGCCGCCCCACGTCGCCCTCACGGAGCAGCCGGGCCGCGAGCCTGCCCGTGGGCCCGGTCCCGAGCACCACGGCATCGCAGCCTGCCAGGCCGCCCAGGTGCGCGCCGGCGAGGTCCAGGCCGGCCCGGGCGAGCGAGATACCTTCGGTGCTGATCGTGGTCTGGGTGCGGGCGCGCTTGCTGACCCGCAGCGCCGCGTCGATCAGGCTGGTGACGGCGGGGCCGGTGGTGCCCGCCGCGGCGGCCGCCCGCGCGGCGGCCTTGATCTGGGCGACAATCTGGTCCTCGCCGACGGCCATCGAATCCAGCCCGCACGCGACCGAGAACAAGTGCTCGGCGGCCGCACCGCCGATGTGGATGCGGGCCATCCCCAGGACGTCGGCCGCCGGGATCCGGGCACGCGCCGCGACCAGGGCCGCCACCGCCCGGGTGGCCGGCCCGGTGGCCCCAGCGACGGCTGCGTAGACCTCCACCCGGTTGCAGGTGGACAGGACGGCCACCTCGTCAATGGACGGCAGAGCATGCAACCGGGCCAGCACGCCGCCCAGCTCCGCGGACGGCACGGCGATTTTCTCGAGCACTTCGGCCGGGGCGAACCGGTAGGATACCCCGACATTCACAATCGTCATCGCAGGTCCATTCGGTATGTGAATTCGGCTCGCGGATGGATGAGGGCCCGGCACCTACTGGCACCGGGCCCCCGTCTACTACCGGCTGGATCTGCCGGTCAGGACGGCCGGCTGGATCTGCCGGTCAGGACTGCCCGGCGCGGACGCCCTTCTCGACCCGGTCGCCCAGGTCCTTGTCCACGTTCCCGAGGTACCAGAAGGCGCGCTGCAGCACCGGTTCGGTCACACCGTTGAGCAGAATCCCGACGATGTTGCTGACCAGTCGGTCCCTCGCGGCGTCGTCGAGGACCTCGCGGACCAGTGTGCCGGCCTGGCCCCAGTCGTCGTCTTCGGCGTGCAGCTCGTAGGCGGTGCGCACCAGCTCGCCATCGGCGTGCCAGCTCGCGGGCTGGTAGTGCTCACTGTCGGCCTGCGGGCCGCCCTTGGAGTTCGGGAAATACACCGGGTCGCTGACGTTGTGAATCCGCATCACCCCGTCCTTGCTGTAGGCGTGCACCGGCGCGACCGGAGCATTGACCGGTATCGACGTGTAGTTCACGCCGAGCCGGGCCCGGTGCGCGTCGTTGTAGGAGAACAGCCGGCCGAGCAGCAGCCGGTCCGGGCTCGGCCCGATCCCCGGTACCAGGTTGCTGGGCGCGACGGCCAGTTGCTCGATCTCGGTGTGGTAGTCGGCCGGGTTGCGGTCGAGGGTCATCTTGCCGACCTCGATGAGCGGGTAGTCCGCGTGCGGCCAGACCTTGGTGATGTCGAACGGGTTGAACCGGTAGGTCTTGGCGTCCTCGTACGGCATGATCTGCATCTTCAGCGTCCAGCTCGGGTGGTCGCCGCGCTCGATCGCCTCGTACAGGTCCTTGGTGTGCAGGTCGGGGTCGGTGCCGGCGAGCCGGTCGCCCTCGGCCTGGGTCAGGAACTCGATGCCCTGGTCGCTGATGAAGTGGTACTTCACCCAGTGCCGGACGCCCTCAGCGTTGATCCACATGTAGGTGTGCGAGCTGTACCCGTTCATGTGCCGGAAGTCCCTCGGGAAGCCGCGGTCGCCCATCAGCCAGATCACCTGGTGCGCCGTCTGCGGCAGCAGTGTCCAGAAGTCCCACTGCATGTCGTTGGAGCGCAGGTTGACCTTGGCCAGCCGCTTCTGCGACCGGATGAAGTTCTGGAAGTGGATCGGGTCCTTCATGAAGAACACTGGCGTGTCGTTGCCGACCAGGTCGTAATTGCCCTCGGTGGTGTAGAACTTCAGCGCGAAGCCGCGCAGGTCCCGCCACATGTCGGGGCTGCCGCGTTCCCCGGCCACGGTGGAGAACCTGGCCACCATCCGGGTGGTGGTTCCCGGCTGGAACACCGCGGCTTTGGTGTAGGCGCTGACGTCGCCGGTGACCTCGAACCGGCCGAACGCGCCGCTGCCCTTGGCGTGCGGCTGCCGCTCCTTGATCCGCTCCCGGTTGAAGTTGGCCATCTGCTCGATCAGGTAACTGTCCTGCAGCAGGATCGGGCCACCCGCGCCGACGGTCAGCGAATACTGGTCGCTCTCCACCGGAATGCCGGCATCGTTCGTCTGGATCGGGTTGGGCTGGGTGCTCGTCATACTCGTGTCTCCTTTGTGAATGCCACCCCGGGCCTTAATGAGCCCAAGGCTGTTCAGGCGTTTCAGTCAGGCGGTGCTGGCACAGGGTTGGATCCGGTGTGCCTGTTGTGCCAGGTGTGGTTCGGGCCGGCCGTGTATGTGCGCGGCTCCTTGTCGCCAGGGTTGAGCGCTAGGAATGCCAGTCCCGCCGCGATGCCGGCGCCGAACTGGACGACCAGGTAGACCCAGATCGTCGACCAGGCGAACAGGCCACCCGTGGCCATGCCGAGCGAGACGGCCGGGTTGAACGCGCCACCGGAAATCCCGCCGACGGCGAACGCGCCGGCCACCACGGTGAACCCGATGGCCAGGCCGAAGAACGAGTTCCCCGTCTGGTCCTTGCTGGTGGCCACGTTGAGCACCACGTAGACCAGGGCGAACGTGAACAGCAGTTCCACGACGGCCACGGCCGCGAGGGCGTGCCCCGACGGCGTGAGGGTCTTGACCACGGCTGGGTTTACCACCGCGCGGGCCACCGCCACGGCGACCACCCCCGCAGCGAACTGGACGATCCAGTAGGCGACCGCGTCGCGGATCCCGATCCGGCCCCGCACCAGCGCCCCTACAGTCACGGCCGGGTTGAAGTGGCCGCCTGAGATGTGCCCGCCGGCGTAGATCATCACCATCAGGGCCGCGCCGGCGGCCAGCGGGGTAAAGACGCTGCCCAGGTAACTGGCCGTTGCGACCGTGAACACGAGGACGAACGTCCCGATCACCTCGACGGCATACTTCCGGCTGGCCGCCGCCCATTCGGGAACGGCCACCTCCTGCCTCTGTTCCTGGCCGATGACCACGTCTGTCATCTGTTTCCTCCTTGCTCCGGGGCGCCGATGCGGCGTGACCAAGAGGCGGAATAGCCCCCCACTTAGCCCGCAGGGACCGCGTTCTTTGCCGCTCGGCTACGTTCTGTGACACATTGACTATCTCGCCTGAGTCGCACAGCCGGCATCGCTGCCACCGGCCATTCAGAGCCCCGGCTAGCTGAAATAGCGGAATTCCCGCTAGCGGTAAATTCGCTGGTAACCCAGCTTTCCGCACATCCGGAGACACGCTCGGGCCCATTTCGGACCGCAACCGGGAAAAGTGCATAAGCATCCCGCTGAAGAGCAGCCGGAATTCGCCGCACCGCCTGAATAGCCGGAACGAGAGTGGCCGCGCCCTCAGCTGCCACGGTGTTTCCGCCGCTCCGCCTCGGTGGTACCGCCCCAGACACCAGCATCACCGGTGTTCAGCGCCCACCGCAGGCACGGCTCTCGTACCGGGCACGTTCGGCATATTCGCTTGGCTGCATCGATCTGGAGCAGGTTGGCATCCGAGGTGCCCAGGGGAAAAAACATTTCCGGATCCATGTCGCGGCAGGCGGCGCGGTGACGCCAGTCCGTGCCCTCGGGATCCGGTCGCCGGGAGAGAAGCCCCTGGCTCATGTGACTCATCGGGCTCGCCACCACTCCTGCTCGTGGATAGGAACCGCGGCTTTCCGCTGGCACGCCCCGGCCATCCAACTATGGCGCGGAAGCCATTACCTGCCATCGTTGCCAGCAGCCAACTGATACCCCCGGCTAGCCCGAATAGCCGAATTCCTGCTAGCTGGAATGGCAAAAACCGCACGACCGCCCAGACGCAGCTGTGCCGCCGCAGGGTGACGTGTTAGTAATTCAGTGCCGAGCGGACGTACGAGGGCGCAGCCCGGTGCCCGGCCTATCACGGCGTGCGGCCCAGGATCCGGTCAATCTCCCGCGCGGACAATTTCGATTTGGCCAGGAAACCGGCCGCTGGGCTTTCAGCGATCAGGTCCGCATAATCGGCTCCGGCGCGCGCCGAGATCATGATCATCGCGGCTTTGCCGTCCTGGCCGTCCTGGCCGTCCTGGCCGTCCTGAGCCAGCTGCCGGGCCAGGTCGAAGCCATTCTCCTCCCCCAGACCGACGTCGACGAGGATGACGTCCGGCCGCAGCGTGCGGGCCTGCCGGAGCGCCTCGGCGGAGTTCGAGGCCACCCCCGCGACCGTCACGCCCTCTCCCTCAAGGAGAACGCTGGCCGCCCTGAGGAAGGCATCGCTGTCGTCCACGATCAAGCACCGCAGCGGCATTCGACCAGGCTGGCAGGCATGCGCCACCGCCGCATTGCAGCTAGCAGGTACTCCGGCATGGCTCGTGCTCACTGGTCTCCCGGCTCCCCCCGGCGGTGGCGGGGCCGCTTCTCGCTCACGCGACTGGCCGATCTGCGGCCGTCGGCGCCCCACAACGATCATCAGCAAGCTTCTTGCGCCTCCCGCCACGACCGCTCAGCGGGACGGCGGATCCAGGCACCGGGACCGCGGCGGGACTCGAGCGCCCGCGCCGCGGAAACGTCGATCTCCGTGAGCTCGGCGTAGAGCCTTTTGATCTCACGCTCGCCCAGGCCAGAGACCGGAACCGGTGATGTGTGATCGCCGTCAGCATGAGGAATCGCGCCTGAGCGGAGTCGAAACCCCCCGCCAGCCAGTCCGCGCGTTCCATGTTGGCCTCCTGTCCGCTCGCAATGCGGCCTCGCTTCACCCGGCTGGCTCCAGCCGGTAACGTTGCCGGTGGATGGGCCGGTTCGGCTTTCGACCAGCATTCCCGCCCACCGGCGATCTGGCATCGCCGCCAGCGCCCGCCGGCCGTTGACGCTGGCTGCAGTTCCCGCAGTACCGCTAGCAGGGCTTCGGCCATCGTGATCAGGACGGGGGCGCGGCCGCACCGTTCACGCAATTGCCCGGTTACCTGGCGGGCCTGGGCCAGTGCGAGCGGGCTCCCGCGGGTGCCCACCCGCAGCGGACGGTGGTACGGGGAGGTCATACCCCAGCCTGTCTCGCCTCAGCACGCAATGTCAGCGCAGCCACCGCCCATGGCCATTACCAGTTAGCCGGTATTTGGCTTGGGCGCCTGCCAGGAAGACCGGGCTACGCGTATGCGCGATCGTGAGGACGGCGCGGCGTTCCGCGCCGAGCCTTCACAAGGCAAAGGAGGCAGTGATGGTTACCAACGGACAGATCGCGGCTGGGGTGACGGTCCCGGACACCAAGCTGGCCCGGGATGCGACCGAACTGGTGCGGGACAACACCACCGACCTGATCTATAACCATTCCCGCCGGGTCTTCTGGTTTGGCAGCCTGCAGGGCCAGAACCGGGGGCTCAGCTTCGACCCCGAACTCCTCTACATCGGGGCGATGTTCCACGACCTGGGCCTGAACGAGCAATTCCGCCGCAGCGGCCGCCGTTTCGAGGTGGAAAGCGCCGGCGAAGCCCGCCGTTTCCTGCAGGGCCATAACGTGCCCGAGGACAGCATCCGCCGGGTATGGACCGCCGTCGCCCTGCACACCACGCCCGGTGTACCGGAGTTCATGGAGCCTGAAGTCGCCCTGGTCACCGCGGGGGTGGAATACGACGTGCTCGGCATCGGGTACCGCGACGTGAGCGACGCCGACCGGGCGGAAATCACCGCCCTGCACCCGCGGCCGGATTTCAAGCGCCGCATCCTGCAGGCGTTCACCGAAGGCAACGTCCCCAAGCCGGAAACCACGTTCGGCAACGTCAACGCGGACGTTCTCGCGCGCTTCGTGCCCGGCTTCCGGCGGGCCAACTTTGTGGACATCATCGAGAACTCGGACTGGCCGGAGTAAGTGCCCCGCGTAGCGTGACGTCCGCCGCGAGCCCACGACCTCCAGCGTTGCCGACCCGCCAGACATAGGGCTACCGTCGGCCTCATGAACGCGCCAGAAACCGGCGCCTCTGGGAACCATGCCACCGACGCGAGGGCGGCCCGAAATCCATCCGACCACGCACGGCTCCGTCAGCTTGCCGATCAGCAGGCCGCGCTGCGGCGCGTGGCCACGCTGGTCGCTGGCGGCGCGCGGCCAGCCGAGGTGTTCACCGCGATCGCTGATGAACTCGGCCATCTGATCGGTGCCGAAGCGACGTTCGTGTCCCGGGTTGATGTTTCCGGCCCCAGCCAGGGCGGCCCGGGGCCGCCGGGCTCGCCCGCGGCTGACCCGTCCGGGGAACGCCGGGAAGCTGAACGGCATATGACCGTCGTGGGATCGTACGGCCGGGTAAGTAATGAAGTGCCCATTGGCTTCCGGGTCGGGCTGCAGCCTGGGATGGCCAGCACCGCCGCGATCCAGACCCGGGGCTCGGTCCGGATCAACGGCGAAAAGCTGGCGAACGGCCCGTTTGGCGCGATAGTCGGCAGGCTGGGCATGTGCGCCGCGATTGCCACGCCGATCGTCGTGGAGGGACGTTACTGGGGCGCGACGGTGGCCGCGACCTCGCGGGCGGACTTCCCAGCTGGCATCGAGGCTCGGATGACGGACTTCATGGAGCTCGCCGCGACAGCGATCGCCAACGCCCAGGCCGACCAGGAACTGCGCGAGCTCGCGGACACCCAGGCCGCCCTGCGGCGCCTGGCCATGCTGGTCGCACGGGGCGAACCACCTGAAGCGGTGTTCGCCGCCGCGACCAGGGAGGCGCTCCGGCATTTCGGTAACGGCACCGCCCGGATGATCCGCTACGAGCCCGACGGAACGGCGACGCTCCTCGCCAACGAAGGCACGACAGGCCCCCACGTGCGGGTCGGGAAAACCTGGGAGGGCTATCCCCCCGCCGGGCTGACCGCGACCGTCTTGCGTACCGGCCAGGCCGTCCGGGTCGATGACTACCGCGACGTTCCCGGCGGGGAACCGTATCTCCGCGAAGGACTGCGGTCGGCGGTCGGCATGCCCATACACGTCAACGGGCGGCTGTGGGGAATGATCGCCATCGGGTCCGGCGGGGGGCCGCTGCCGCCCGACACCGAGCAGCGGATGACACAGTTCACTGGCCTGGTCGCGACCGCAGTCGCGAACGCACAGAACCGGGCCGAGCTCATGACCTCCCGCGCCCGGATCGTCGCCGCCGCGGATGAGACCCGGCGGCGGATCGAGCGTGATCTGCACGACGGCACCCAGCAGCAGCTGGTGTCGCTGATCTTGGAGCTGCGGATGGTACAGGCCGCGGTGCCTGCCGGGCTCGGCGAGCTGGGCGGCGAGCTATCCCGCCTGGCTGAGCGACTGGCGGGTGTGTCTGACCAGGTGCGGGAAATCTCTCACGGCATTTACCCGGCGATCCTCTCCTCGGCCGGCCTGCAGCCGGCGCTGCACGCGCTCGGGCGCCGCTCAGCCGTCCCGGTGGATATCAATGTGCGGATTGATGGGCGCCTTCCCGAGCCGGTCGAGGTGGGCGCCTACTATGTCGTCTCGGAAATGCTCACGAACGCGGCGAAGCACGCACGGGCCTCGGTGGTCGCGGTCGACGCGGATGCCTCCGGCGGCATGCTCCGGCTGCGCGTGCGTGACGACGGAATCGGTGGCGCCGACCCCGTACGCGGCTCAGGACTGACCGGGCTGAAGGACCGCATCGAGGCGTTGGGCGGCAATATCTCCCTGCACAGCCCGCGGGGCGGCGGCACGGCGGTGTCCTGCGAGCTTCCGGTTCCGGCTGACGGGCGCGCAGCCGGACGCGGGCCATGACCAGTAGCCGGGCCCCGCAGGTTGTGCTGGCCGATGACGACGTCCTGCTGCGTGAAGGCATCGCCAGCCTGCTCGACCACTCGGGATTCGAGGTCGTCGGACAGGCGGGAAACGGCACCGAACTGCTCGCCCTGGTCCGTTCGGCCCAGCCGGAGCTGGCGATCATCGACATCCGGATGCCCCCGGGGCAAGCCACCGAGGGCCTGCAGGCGGCGCGGGTGATCCGGGAGGAACTGCCGGGTACGGCCATCATCGTGCTGTCCGCGCACGTCGAGGTCAACGAGGCGATGGACCTGCTGGCGAGCGGTGAGCGCCTCGGCTATCTGCTGAAGAGCCGGGTGACCGACCTGGCGGAGTTCATCGATACGGTCAAGCGGATCAATGGGGGCGCCTCAGTGGTCGACCCGTCCCTCGTGCAGGAACTCGTCCGGGCCCGGCGGCGGCGTGATCCGCTTGACGCCCTGTCGCCGCGGGAACGCGAGGTGCTCGCCCTGATGGCCGAGGGCGCTTCCAACGCCGGTATCTCACAGCGGATCTTCGTCACCGAGGGAACGGTGGAAAAGCACGTCCGCAGCATCCTGACCAAGCTGGACCTGCCCGAGAGCGACACCGCTCACCGGCGGGTACTGGCGGTCCTGAAGTTCCTCGAAGAGCGTTAGCATGATTTCCCCGAACCTGGGGAAATGCGCAGGTTTCCGTGTTCAAGTCCTCCGGGCACGGCTCTATACCAGCTCAGCGCGCCGAATTCATCCGGCTGGAAGCCCGGTAGGCGGACCTGCGGGCCGCCTTGGCGACCTTGCGGTCGGGATGATGCTGGCCGATCAGCGTGAGCACGTCGGCGACATCCGGGTGCGGCAGCCGTGCCATCACCCCGAATATCATCTCCTCCTGCCCGTCCGGTACCGAATCGCCCAGCTGCCGGGCAAGCTCTCCCGGTTCGAGCGCGACCGAGGCGGCGGCGAGGACATCGGTGAGCAACCAGGCCACATCCTCGGCCTCCGGCTCAAGACCCGGCAGCACCGCGACCTCCGGCGAGCCTCCCGCGAGCTCGGTGAGCGCAAACTTCGCGTAGGGGCGGAGTTCCCGCACATTCAGCGCGTCCCGCCACATCGGCTCGGCGTCCGCGCCCAGGCGGTTCACAGCCGTGATCGCGACCATCCGCTCCACCGGCCCGCCCTTCGCAGCAAGTTCGTACAGCTCACGGGCCGCTACGTCTGGCGCATGGCACGCCAGCCAGGCGTCCGTCTCGGCGGCGATCTCCTCCTCGTCCATGCCTTCCGCCGCCGCGACCAGGTCCGCGGCTGTCATCTCAGCCGACGGCGGAAGCAACGGCACCTCCACGCCCGCGCCGGTGAACTGGTCGCGTATCACCCACGATCCGAGCGGCATCAGCCGCGCCACCGCACCCCCGGATGCGGCGTCCACCGTCACGGCACCAAGCTGCGCCAGCCGGCCGAACAGCACATCCGCAGGGTCGCCGTGTGCTCGCGTCCAGGATTCCCACGCCTTCGTACCCTTGACGGCCGAAAGCTCCGCGACCGCGGCACTGCGGATCACGTCGCTCGCCTCGGTGAAAGACAGCCCTTCCCTCCCGGCAAGGAACATCAGCACCATCAGACCCATCCCGGCCTGGAAGAAATCGAGGTCACCTGCACGCCGCGGGTCGAGGTCTGCATCGATGTCAAGGCTGTGGGTCACGATAAACGTCAGCGCATCGGACCAGGCCACCAGCACTTCCGCGTCGGTCCCCGTGCGCCACCAGCGCGACGCCGCTCCACGCACGAACCTGGTGCCGCCCTCGTCCGGCTCAAGGAACCCGGTCTCAGCGGCAAGGCTCCATAGATGTACCAGCTCCGGCACGTCTCGCATGCTCGTGACATCCGGCGCGGAAGGCATACCGGGCAACGTCCCCTCGACGTCGAGATCACTGATCTCGACACCGAGCTCCCTGGCCGCTTCAGCCGTGTCCCTCGCGGTCAGCTCACCGTCCTGCGTGACGGCACGGCCCGCACCAGCCCACTCAGCGAGCCTGCTCACCCGGCCGAGCAACGGTGAGTTCCGCGCCGTGGCAGCGAGCTCATCCTCTGCCGGAAGCCGCATCGCCGGCAGCCGGTCGGGCAACCCGAACCCCTCTTTAAGGCCGTAATCGTCATCATCCTCGTCATCGAGGCCCCAGTCATCGGCGTCCCCAGCACCGGCCGGGAGCAGGTCCCGCACCGCCCCCGAGTCAATCCCCGCGTTGTAACGCGCGATCCAGCGGCCCACCGCGGCCGAGTCACCGTAATCCACGCCGTCAGCAGCCATCGCCCGCGCGAAGCTGCTGGCCATCCCCCAGCGCGCCGGGTCCATGACCGCGTCCGCAAAGCGCGGGGCCACCTCGTCCAGCTCGCCTCCCAGCCGCCTGACGGCCTGGCCCGGAACCGCCCCCGTCTCCGCGAGGAAGGCGAGTAGGTCCCGCATCGCAGGAACCGTGTCCTCGGTAGCCTCCCCGTCCAGGACCGTCACCTTGCGCGGGTAGACGGTGAGCAGCAGCTCCTCGATGTCACCCCGTCTGAGATCAGCCGGATCATCGATGCCGAGATGATTCCGCATCATTTCCAGCAGCAGCCGAAGCTCACCCAGGTCGACGACCGGGTCACCGCTGAGTTCCCGCGTCGTCTTGCCCGCCCAGCGGGAAAACCTGGCCAGCGTAGCGTCAATCGGATCCTTCGCCATGACCGACAACTCTAACGAGGCCGCGATGTGGCCCACCGCCAGATCACTTGCCCGCTATAACCATGTGATTAAGAGATCCGAACGAACAGTGATGCCGCAACTCCCGCGTTTGATCACCACTGTCGGGCCGGCCTGGGACCACGATCCGTGGTGGTTCACCCAGGCGCGCCTGATCCCTTCCGACGCTCCTCGACAGATGACACTGGTCGGCATAGCGTCTAGAATTCCAACCATGGAAACCCTACCCATTACAGAAGTGAAGACGCGGCTGACCGAGGTAGTGGTCCAGGTCGAGAAGCAGCGCGACCGGATACTGATCACTCGTAACGGCAAGCCCGCTGCCCTCCTAGTCTCCGTGGGGGAATGGGAGAGCATTAACGAAACGCTTGACGTGCTCAGTGACCCAGAAGCACTCAAAGACATTCGGGAGGCGGATGAGGCATACGCCCGGGGCGATGTCTTCGGCAACGAGGACATCGCCGAGATCCTGCGGGCCCGCAGGGACGATGTAGGGCACGTTGCGTGAGCCTACGTTTCGCCATCGCATGGTCTCCCCCAGCGCGTCGCGCGATGTCGGAACGACTTCCGGTCCAGGTAGCCGCAGCGGTATACGAACTCGTGACCGGATCACTTTCGGAAAATCCGCACCGCGTCGGCAGGCAGCTCGACCCGCCGCTTAGCGACCAGTGGTCAGCCCGTCGCGGTGATTACCGGGTGCTTTACCAGATTGACGAGGACAAGCGACTCGTATACATCACGCGCATCAGCCATCGGCGGGACGCATACCGCACCTTCTGAGCGGGTGCGGGGCCACCCCGCCCAGCCCGATGCTGCCTGGCAAGCCTGGAGCCAGCAGCCCGGCCCTGGCCCCGCCGGCCGGCCGGAACAGGGACGGCAGGGGCCGGCTGTCCCGCGGGCCCGCCCGCCGGACAGGCCAGCTAGGCCATGGCCCCCGACATAGGACGGTGAGCGCCGGCCGGCCCTACCGGAACATGGTCTGCGTTGCCTTGAGCAGCACGCGAGGATCGCGGTCGTAGCGGTTGATCTTCGTCAGCCGGCTCGCTGGCAATCCCAGGAAGTGGTAAGCGGCGACCTGGGCGCAGCGGACCGAGTACTGCTCGGTGAACACCATGTCGTACGGCAGCTCGGCGAACTGGCTGATGAAGGCGAGGTTCTTCGACCGCTTCGGCACGACCAGGGGGCGGTCACCGACGGCCCGCCGGTTGAACAAGGCGCTCGCGTAGGGCATGAGCACCGGGACGACGTTGACCACGCTGTCCAGGATCTGCTGCCGATGGCCGGCAATGCCGTCGGCTCGGGTGTCGACCGCGGCGAGCTGCCCCAGCAGCTCCCCGAGAATCTCCCGGCCGGTCATCTCGATGAACGGCTTCTTGACGAAGTCACCTGCACGACGTGGGTAGAGGCAGTAACCCCATATCACGCCCTCGTTCTCCTTCTGGGCGTGGAAATGCGGCTGCCAGGGCACCACGATCGACAGCAGCGCGTTCGAATCGACCCAAGTGTTCAGCGCGTTCCCCGGGCGCTGCCCCGTGATCGCCTCGATCTCCTCGAGCAGGAACCGGGTGTTCGTAGTGATCGTGAAGCTCATCCACTCGCTCTGCGAGCGGTCACCGAAGAATTTGTCGGGCTGGCCGAGCTCGGGGAACCGCTCAGCGCCCTGCTTCCAGAGCGCCGCGCTCGGAGCGTAACGGTGGTCCTCGGCGACAGGCGTGTCGAGATCACCGAGGGACGTGCTGTCGGTGATGCTGCCATTCGTGTCGAAGACAGCATCGTCCTCGTCCACGTCGATGATCCCCGGCTGGCCGCCGTCCGCGACATGCACGTATTTCAGGCCGGTCACCAAGATCTCGTCGCCGGAGTCCCTGAACACGAACTCGGTGACCTTGACGTCGCTGACAAGAGTCACGCCATGATCGCTGAGCCAGGCGCGCATGGGCAGGATAATGCTCTCGTACTGGTTCCACGGCGTTCGGGTGACGCCCTCGAGCGTATTGATGCGCGTGAACTCGAGAATCATGCGGTGCATGTACCGGCGCAACTCCATCGCCGAGCTGGCCTTCTGGAACGCGAACGTCGTCTGCCACATCCACCAGAAGTTCGTGGTGAAGAAGTCCGGGCTCTTCTCGAACCACCGTTCGATGCTGACGTCGTCGAGCTCATGCTCCCGTGATTCTGGGATCAGCATGAGCTTGGTCAGCAGCAGCCGGTCCTGGTTGCTGAACTGCATATGCGAGGAGTCGAGCTCGTCGCCCTTATTGCGCACGCCGTTCGTGCGATCGATGAGCCGGGCGCGGTCATGGGTGCGGTGCTCGTGGTCAAAATCGAGGATGTCATCGGTGACCGACTTGCCCGGCCGGTCGAGGGATGGAATGGTGCGCAGCACATCCCACAGGTTCTCGTAGGTCGGCTCGTTGAGCATCCGGCCACCACGGTTCAGGAAGCCCAGGCTGTTCTTCAGCGCGGAGTGGCCGTATTCACCGGCGAAATCGGCGACGGGCTGGCCATCGTTCGCCCCGTGGGTCTCGAGGCCGTAGATGGTGATGTCGGGGCCAGCCCACTTGCCGTCACGGATGAGGTAGGCCGCGGCAGCCAGATTCCCGATACCGGCACCGATCATATGCGCGTGATGCGACATGGGAAGTCCCCCTCTAACGGCTGGCTCCGGACTGTACTCACTAATGCGTGAACTCCGTTATCGGCGGAATTGCGGCCAGGCCCGCTCTACCGCGAACTAGCATGCGGGGCAATGCATAGTTATGCGAGCAGGTAGTTCACCCAATTCGGCACGACCGGCCGTCTCCGAGGGCCTCTAGCGGGTGTCGCACCGCGCCAGATCGACTTGATTCGCGGACCTCAATCGACGCGGGCGGAACGTTCCCACCTGCTACCCCGAGCGCTCGATACCAGGCCAACCCCAAAGATCAAGCGCCCGGAACGCCCCGATCTGGATGGCCGATTAAGTGGGCATGTTCGATCACCCCGTCGCCCATATTCCTATCGTCCAGTTATGGGCCCTACCGCGATGGGACCTTTCTTTATGCCTGGTCCTAGTTGTAGATGTACACCGGGGTGCCAGGCGTCTTCACCAGAGTGTGGAAGAAGGCGGCGATGTCCATCGGGACGCGGACGCAGCCGTGCGAGACCGGCTGCAGCGGCACGTCGGTGTCGCCGTGGATCGCGTAGGCGGTGCCGATGAAGAACACCGGGTTGTACATCTGGCCGAGCGGGACCGTGACCCAGCCCGGCATGAAACGAGTGGTCGCGAAATGACCGGTCGGCGTGATTGCGTAACTGCAGGAGCCGTCACTGCAGAAGTAATATCCGCCGCCGGAGGAGACGTGGCTGACCAGCGCCAGCTTGTTGTTCCGGTAGAGCTGGAGCACCCGCAGCCGGAGATTCACTTCCACCCGCAGCGCACCGCCGCGCGGATAGCGCGATTGCGGTGCGCGGGGGCTGACCAGCGCGTGCGCTGTGTGCGGGCCGACGGTGCCGTCGGCGCTCAGCCCCTGCACCTCCTGGAATGCCCAGACCGCTTCCAGCGTGCTGGAGCCGAACTGGCCGTCCGTCGCGCCCGGGTAATACGTGAGCTGCGCCAGCCGCTGCTGGAGCGCCCTGACATCGCTGCCGTGCATGCCGTACTCAAGCGTGCGCTTGGCCGGCACGTACGCGGGCGACGTCACGCGGGCCGCCGCCACCTGGACGGTGGCCGCCGCCGGCGTCTGCCCGGCCGCCGCCCCGGCCCCCGGCACCACGCCCGCGAGCGCGATGCCCACCACCGCGACGCTGCCGGCCACGGCACGGTTGATACGCAAGAACCTGGCCATGCGCCTCACACCTTCTTCGCTTCGCCTCACCTATACCCGGCAGGGAAGCTGGCCGCATGGGGTCTCACGGCCAGGCAACCGCAGACGAACGTCACGTTCTGCTCTGAGCCGCCTATCAGCTAGGCAGGTCTGCGGCCCAGGCAGGTATGAGCAGGAAGCTGCCGTCACGTGGACGGCAGTCGTGGGCCTCGTGAGCGTCAGCACCTTGCCTGGGGCATACGTCAGCCGGGAGTCACGACCCAGCCGGGGCTGATGAACACCATACCCTGCGGCCCGAAGGCCGGGCCGCTGAGCGGCACGCGGGTGATGTAGCCGGTCCATGGGTTCAGCGAGCCGAGGTAGTTGGGCGAGAAGCCGGGCGCCGGGCAGGTAGCTGGCGCGTTGTCGGCGTCACAGGGCGTAACAGCGACGAAGATAGAACCGGCTGGGAAGCGGCCGGTCACCACGTCGACGGTGTCCCCGCTGGTGTTTGCGCCGTAGAGGCGGCCGAACGGGCTCCGCGCCCAGGCGGTGTCGTCGACCGACTGCGACAGCCGCAGTATGGCGAGACGGCTCCCAAGCTTTCCACCGCGCAGGACGAAGATCTGCTCCTTGTCCCCCTGGCTGGTCAGCATGAAATCACCCGCGAAGCGCGGGCCCGAGCTGGGCACTATCTCGTTGGAGTCGGGGTCCGTCAGGGCCAGATACACCACCTTGCCCTGGTCCGGCCCCGCGTTGGCGACGGCCGCAGGGGCCTCGTCGTAGAACAACGCCGTCACCGTGGCGACGTGGGCGGAGCTGTTGAACGTCACGGAGTACACAGCCGGGTAGGTCGGCTGCGGGGCAGGCTTGCCGACCGTGCCTGGCGCGGAAGCGCTGAGCAGAATCAGGCCGTGGTAGATCGAGATGGCGTCGGTGCCGCCATTGTGCGGGAGCGGATCCTTGTTAAACCGGTAGTGCTGGACCTCCGCGCCCGCTGCGGCACCGGGCGTAATGGTATAGATGCTGGAGTTGGCGTCTTCGTTAACGGTTGCGATGACGAGATGCGCACCGGTATCCGCCGTCAGGCCGTCACAATGGCCCTTGACGTCCCACTGCCGGACGACCCGGCCGGTGGCCGTGAACTCCACGATGGTGCTCTCGGTGTTGCCGTCGGGGCTGGCCTGCCCCTGCGGGCCGATCCCATTCTGGAAAGCGGTGTAGATGTCGTGCCCCAGGACCGTGATGTCGTCCGGGCTCGCCAGTGGCTCGGACCGGCGCGTGGCCGGGCCGACCGGGACAAACGCATGCCGGAGCTGCATGCCGTTCAGGATCTGCCGCACCTGGTAGTGCGGCGCCGTGGCGTGCTGAACCGCCTGGTCGCGCGCGTTACCGCCAGCCGTGACGGGTGAGGCGGCAGCGATCGTGGTTCCGGCGAAGAGCAGGGTCGCCGGGATGGCCACCGTGGCCGCAAGCATCTTCGCGGTGCGCCGGGCAGTCGTGGGCACGGGGGCTCCTTTGGGTCACGGAAAATTGGGCACGGAGAATTGCCGACGGACCAGTGCTACTCCCGCTGGCTGGCGGGACGTCAACTGCTGTAATGCGGCCAGGCGAACGGGGACCAAACTCTGATCGCCCGCGCAGGCGGGTGGGTGACCGTAACCCTGACCGGATGCGGGCTCCGTATCCAGCTGGCGAGACTGCGGGCGATGCTGTTTCCGCAGCCGAGCGCGTCTACACGTCCAGGATGAACCGAGCGGCGGGGCTCAGGCGCGCGCGGGTTTGCGGGCGGATGTACTTTTGCTGATCGAGCTGCTGCCGGTTGCCGCGGCAAGTGAAGTAGCTGTGCAGCGCGCGGCGCGGCCGGTCGCTGCGGTTCTGGGTGCCGCCGTGCCACAGGTGGCTGTTGAAGATGACCACGGTGCCGGCCGGGCCGGTGATCAGTACCTCATCGGGGTGGGCCGCGGCCGGATCCGGCAGCGCCAGCCGCGGTGCCGTACCGGATCGGTGCGAGCCGGGGACCACCCGGGTGGCACCGTTGACGGCGGTGAAATCGTCCAGCAGCCAGATCGAGTTGCAGACCTGGTAGCTGGCGGCCGGAACCGGGCCGCCCCAGTCGGTGTGGAGGACCTGATGGCCCTGGCCCGGCCGCACGGCGCGGCTGTTGAGCGAGGAGAGCTTGAAGTCGCCAAGCACATGGGCCATGCAGGCCAGCACCCGGGAAGCTGTGAAGCAGGGCTGGAACATCGGGCCCTTGTTGACCAAATCGGCGAGCCGGTCGGTCCCGGCCTCCTGATGCACCTCGAGTCCGGCCTGGTCACCCTCGGCGGTCAGCAGCTCGGCCAGCCGGGCCCGGACCACCTGCACTTGCTCATCAGACAGCACAGCGGCCAATGCCACGTATCCGTCCCGGTCGAGGCGTTCCCTGATACCCGCGTCAAGGGTGGCCGCGGTGACGCCGAGCTCAGCCAGCGCGGTGACCATGTCCATGGGCTGCTCCCCCCGCAATCACCTGCATGCGATGGACGATGCTAGGCCGGACGATCGTTCCCAGCTTAGGGTTGCGGCTGCCAGCTGGAATCGTGCGGCGGTTCGGCATCCACGGCGGCGGCGAGGGTGGCGGCATGCCCGGCGCCCACGATGGGGGCCAGCCAGGCCCGGAGCTGCTCGCCGCCGGGCGTAAGGAGCCGCTCGGCGGCGTAGACACCTTCGGTGCCATCGGGCCCGGGGAGCAGGATCTTCCAGCTGGCCTGCTCGCGCGTGGGTCCCCCGAAGGTCAGTTCACAGACCAGCGCACCGTCATCGTGGAGCGCATACCGGGTCAGATGCCCTCCGTGGGTTCTCTCGACGGTCATCTCGCTCCTCCTCGTCCGCCGGTCAGAGTACTGGGGTCAGGGACACCCCGGGCAGATACGGCCAGGGCGGCCCAAACGATGAGATAGGTGCGCCGCGTCCTGTTCGGCTTCATGATGGCGGAGGGGCCGCCAGCGTCAGCAGCGACAGGGACATCGAGCAGAGCTGATTTTCCCGGCGCGGCGGGGATGATCCCGGCCGGGCCGGACGGCCCTGATCCGGAGCGTCATTCAGACTGACCGGGTACTTCGGACCGACCCTCCGACCGTCCTCAGGCCGGATGTCGGGCTCGGCACCGTTGTGCGGGCCGGGGTCGAGGCCCCGGTCGGGGCGGGATTACCGGTCGGGGTGGGGGTCCCGGTCGGGGTGGGGGCCCCGGTCGGGGTGGGGGCCCCGGTCGGGGTGGGGGCCCCGGTCGGGGTGGGGGCCCCGGTCGGGGTGGGGGCCCCGGTCGGGGTGGGAATCCCGGTCGGGGCCGGGGTCCCGGTCGGCGCGGCGGTCCCGGTGGAGGCCTGGGTCCCGCTCGGGGCGGCCATCCCACTCTGGGTCACACTTGGCCCAAGCCGGGTCACGCTCGGTGCGGGTGACTCTTGGGTGGCTGTGGACGGGTCGCCCGGGACGGGTGTTTCGACATCGTTGGCGTTGACATTGGCGTTGCCGGTTCTGCGGGCGGGCACGACTGAGTAGGCCGCGTGGCTTCCACGGGGGCTGGGTTGCTGAGTAGCGGCGGGCAGGCCGGACTGCGGGCGCGCTGATGGCGGCCCGAGCCCACCCGCCATCACCCAGCCTCCGGTACCGATCACGGCGATGGCGGCGAGGGCCACGAAGGCACGAGCGGGGAGCCCGGCGACGACTCGCTGGTCTTGTTTTCTGCGCTGGCGGGTGGCTGTCGCGGCCAGGGCAGCCCGCAGGTGCTCAGCCCGCCCGGCGACCTCTCCGGCGCTGGCCGGCCGGGCCAGGGGGTCCTTAGCGGTCAGGCTGGCGACCAGCGCCGCAACTTCCGCAGGCACCGACGACGGCAACCGTGGCAGTGGCTGCTCCTGGTGCGCCACGGCAACCGCCAACGGCTCGCCGTCGAACGGGAGCTTGCCGGTAAGGCACTGGAAGGCCACGATGCCCAGCGCGTAAAGATCGGCCGCGGGCTTAGCGGGCGCACCCGCAACGCGTTCGGGCGCCAGGTAGGCGGGTGTTCCGATCAACATCCCCGGCTGGGTGAGTGGCGCGCAGCCTGTCGCCTGGGCGATCCCGAAGTCGGTGATCTTCACTTGCCCGCGCTGGCTGACCAGCAGGTTCCCCGGCTTGATATCGCGGTGCACCAGGCCAGCCGCATGCGCGGCCTGCAAGGCGGCGGCGGCCTGAGCGATCAGGCCCATCGTGCGCGCCGGATCAAGCGGTCCATCGTCCAGCAGCCGGGCCAGCGATGGCCCGTCGACCAGTTCCATCACCAGGTAGGGAGGATACGGTGCAGCGACCTCGCGGTAGTCGTATACCGTCGCGATGCCCGGATGGGACAGCAACCCCGTATTCCGGGCCTCGGCACGGAACCGGGCCAGGCCTTCCTCATGTCTGGCGTATCCGGGGCGCAGCAGCTTCACCGCCACCGGCCGATCCAGCACGAGGTCGGTAGCTCGCCAGACCTCGCCCATCGCGCCTGCGGCGATACGGTCGCCCAGCCGATACCGCCCCTCGAGCAGCAATCCGGGCGATACCGGGACGCCGGCCCCTGCCCCTGCCCCCATGGGCAGTTAATGCCCCGACTGAGGTGAATTTACCCACCGCACGCGGGGCCTATTTGGCTGAGCAAGCAGGCTGCAGCCGACCTGATCAATGCAGCCCCAAGATTGTGGCCTCTCCGTCCTCTTATCCCACGACTGAGTTGTTGGGCGGTGCGGTCTGCAAGGGCGCGGTCGCGGTCGCGGCGGGCAGCGATGAAGGGTTAACGAACGTGCTGCCGCCCGGCCCGGCTTCGACCGCCTCGTGCAGCGCACTGCCCTGGAGGTACTGAGGCCAGCTGAGGAACCACTCGGTCCAGCCGTTGTCCCACGTTCCGCCCCGGGGACTGCCCGCGATCGTGATGGGATCACCGGGTACGGCGAGGTTGTAGTAGGTCTCCGCGTCCGCTGGCGCCAGGTTGACGCAGCCATGGCTGACGTTTTCGAAGCCCTGCTCGCCTACGGACCAGTAGGCGTCGTGATAGTAGTCGCCGCTGAAGGTGAAGCGCACCGACCATGGAACCATCAGGTCGTATCCGGGGCCCTTCATCTCCACCGGGTTTTCCTTCTCGATGGTGAGATAGCTGCCGTCCGGAGTATCGTCGCCGGGCCTGCCGGAGCTGATCGGCCAGTCGTAGCGAAGCTTGCCGTTGTAGTAAATCTGTGTGCGGTGCGTCGCCGTGTCTCCTATCGCCACCAGTGCGGCGCCGATCATGAACGTCTGAGTCAGGGTGTGCGCGCCGTACAAGCCCGGCGCGCCTTGGACGCCGTTCAGGTGTCCGGTGAAGCTCACGGTGGTGCCGGCCGGCCAGTAGTTCCTAGGCCGGAAGGTGAGGCTCTGGTTACCGTCCCAGTACCACGCGCCGATCACAGGCTGTGACGTCGACAGCTGCAGCGAACGCTCGACGGCGGCTTTGTCGGTGATCGGCTGGCTGAACGAGAGGATGATCGGCATGCCAACGCCATAGGTCTGGTTGTACCCCTCGAAGATCTCGGTCCGAAACGTCCGGGTCGGCGTCAGCGTGCGGAATGTGCTCGTTGTGGTGACGGTACCGCGGCCGTCTCCGGTGGCCGTGGCCGTCACCGTGTAGGTCTGCGCCACGTCAAGCGCCCAACGGCTGTGCCACACCTCGTTGCGCGGGCCAAAGGTTCCGGATACGGCATCGCCTGAGGTATGCACGGTGACGTTCTTCAGCGTGCCGCGAGCTGCCGTGACGGCAATGCCCTCGGACGGGTTAACGTCCGCAACTCCGTTCGCGGGCGTTATCTTCACCGCCGAGGCAGCTACTGCGGCTTTGGCCTTAGCGTTGGCTGCCGGCTTGACCTGGAGGGTACTGTGCCCGCTGCCCGAACACCCGGCTCCGAGCAGCGCCAGCGCCAGCACGGCAGAAACACTCGCCAGCTGCCTCAGCCGCCGAACCTGCGTACCATCCCCGTGCCGGATTGTGATCCGTTCAATGGCTCGCATGTCAGCACTCGCTTCCCGGACATGCCTGTCATCCGCTGGAGACGCCCGCGTCCGCGTCGTTATCCCCTTCCAGCCCTACCATTTCCCGATGCGCACCTCAATGGGGCTATCCGATCACAAAAGGTGACGCCCGCTTGATCGGCGCTGGCCACCGTAGGCTGACCACCATGGGGAAGTCCTCCGGCCGCTCACCGCCCGGGCGCAAGTACCGGGTCATCGAGCTACGGCTGATGCGGCCGAACGACATGTTCGAGATGCCGCAGACCGACGTGTTCTCGGAGTACCGCAACTTTCTCACCGGTGTCGACTTCTGCCTGAGCGCGCTGCGCGGCAGCCTGTCCAGGCGACCGGTCCGGCTGCAGATCCAGCTGCCGGCCGAGGAAATGAGTGTTGGGCTGGACGACCGGCTGGCCCGGACACTGCGGCGGTACTGCCAGCACCGGCTCCGGTACAACCGCTGGGAGAGCCGGGCCCTGCGGCTAGGCGGCATCAGTGCGCTGCGGATCGGCGTGCCCGTGACGGCTCTGGGGCTGATACTCACGGTCCTGGCGACCGGGATGCGGCCCGCCGGAGGTGCCGCCAATGTCATCACCGATCACGTCGGCTGGGTACTGGCCTGGATCGGGCTATGGTTCCCGCTCGACGAGTTCCTGTTCTACCCGCTGAGCTATGGCCGCGAGAGCAGGGTACTGCGCCTACTTTCGGACGCCACGGTTACCTTGTCTCCCCACCAGCCCCAGACCCTGGCGGGACCGGGAGTGAGCGAGAGCCCGGACGGCGCGCCCTGGCCCGGGGGATCCGGCCTCGCGCCCAGACCCCCGAGATCCAGCCGCCGCACGCCCAGGCCCGGCAGATGATGACCGGCCGGGGTCCCTCCGCCGGCCGGAACTCAGCCGTACGGGTACCGAACAGCGACTGCGAACGGGGCCAGGATCGATGAGTATCTGGTTTCAGCACTCGGTCGTGGCCGCCGGGAAACTGCGGCTTTTCTCTTTCTTCGTCGCTTTCATTATGACGTTCCTTTTTATCCGGTTCAGCGTCCGGATGATTCGCGCGCAGGTGAGGTGGTGGCCGGGTAACGTCACGCCGGGCGGGGTGCACGTCCACCACGCGACCTTCGGCTTGATCTTTATGTGCGTCGGCGGGGTCGGTGGCCTCGTGGTACAGGAAACCCGCTCGGGCTGGGCGGTCGGCGCCGCTGCGCTGCTGGGCATCGGCATGGCCCTGGTGCTGGACGAATTCGCCCTCGTCCTGTTCCTGAAGGACGTGTACTGGAGCGAGCAGGGACGGCTGTCGGTGGAGGTCGTCTTCATCGCCGTGGCCCTGTGCGGCCTGGCCCTGCTCGGCTGGCTCCCGATGGGCATCACCCCGTCCTCAGGACGGGAAACGCGCCTGGTAACTCTGCTGGGAATCGCTCTCGTCCTGGCCACCAACCTGGCCCTCACGGTTATCTGCCTGCTGAAGGGAAAGACCTGGTCTGGCATCCTCGGCATTTACATCAGCCTATTTGCGGTGATCGGTGCCATCCGGCTGGCGCGGCCCGGTTCTCCGTGGGCCCGATCGCGATACCCCCGCGACTCCCGGAAGCTGGCCAGGGCGATCGCCCGGGAGGAACGCTACAGACGGCCAGTGACCCGCTTCATGACCTGGTTCCAGGACTTTGTCGCAGGAGGTCCGGACCACAGCGGGGACTGACCACGGGGACGGGATGCCCGGCGGTCGCTCGCCGCTGGGACTACCGGGACGAGGAGCCGGGACTGCACCGGCCGCCAGTGTGGCACCGGGGTCGGTGAACGACGAGCCGGACGGCAGGCGGTCCTGGCGGACACCAGATCCCGGTGCCCGCTTACAGCCTATGCTTTCAATCTGAAACTAGCAATCTTTTTCAAGAAACGGTGATATCTTATCCACGTGGCAGAGTGGGGTTTCCTGACCAACCACGCCCGGGTCCTGCTGTATATAGCCCGCGACCCGGGCGCGAGACTGCGCGACATCGCGGCCAGCCTGGGCATCACTGAGCGCCGCACCCACGGCATCATCACCGACCTCGCCGAGGCCGGCTACGTGATCACGCAGAAGGACGGCCGGCGCAACCGCTACCAGATCCAGGCCCACCTGCCGGTACCCGAGCCCGGCACCCGGGAGCCCGCCGTCGGCGAGGTCGTCGCCCTGTTCGCGACCCGGCACCGGACCGGAACCGGACCGGAACCGGACCTGCCCAGGTCAGTGGCCCTGATGCCGGCGCCGGCCACGCGCGAAACACCCTGACCTGGCCAGCCACCAGCACCCGGACATTGCGGGCGGAAACTCAACCCGGCCCGGACTAAGCTAAGCTGGATATTTCAAGAAATATATTGCTTGTTTTCTGGGGCCGGCGTAGCGTCGATCACAGGCATCGAGATCCCGCTGTCGCCGACGGCCCGGCTGCTCGGAGTCAGCGAGGACCAGCTCATGAGCGACGACCGGCTCCACGTCGTGTTCGGCACCGGCCAGGTCGGCAACGCCCTCGCGGCGCACCTGGCCGGGCTGGGTCACCCCGTCCGGGCGGTGTCCCGGCACCGGCCGCCCGCGCTGGCCGGGGTCGACTGGCGGGCCGCCGATGCCGCCGACCCCGAAGCAGCCGCCGACGCGGCCAAGGGCGCGGCGGTCATCTACCAGTGCCTGAACGCCCCGTACAACCAATGGCCGGAACGCTTCCCGCCACTGCAGCGGGGGGTGCTGGCCGCCGCCGAACGCACCGGCGCGCTGCTGGTGAGCCTGGAGAACCTGTACGGCTACGGCCCGACCGGGGGCAGGCCGATGACCGAGGACCTGCCGCTGGCCGCCACGGGCGCCAAAGGCCGGGCCCGGGCGGCCATGACCGCCGAGCTGCTGGCCGCCGCCGAGGCCGGCCGGGTCCGCATCGCCATCGGGCGCGCCTCGGACTTCTTCGGTCCCGGCGTCACCCAGGGCTCCACGCTGGGCGAGCGGGTCTTCGGCAACGCCCTGGCCGGCCGGCGCGCCGACTTCATCGGCAACCCCGGCCTGCCGCACACCTACAGCTACGTCCCCGACATCGCCGCCGGGCTGGCCACCCTGGGCACCGACGCCCGCGCCGTGGGGCAGGTATGGCACCTGCCCGGCCCGGCGACCGGCACCACCCGGGCGCTGCTGGACCTGGTGGCCGGCCAGGTCGGCCACCAGGTCGCCATCCGGTCGCTGCCGAAGCTGGCCGTGCGCGCCCTGGGACTGGTCAACCCGGTGCTGCGGGAGCTGGCCGAGACCTCCTACCAGTTCGACGAGCCCTTCGTCCTGGACACCAGCAAGTACCAGGCCGCGTTCGGGGCGGCCGGGACCCCGCTGGCCGACGCCGTTGCGGCGACCGTCGCCTGGTACCGGACCCGGCCGGGCACGCCATGACAACCGAACCGGAGGCGGTCACACCCCCCATCGTGGTGCAGAACCTCATGCTCCCGCCGCTGTGGGCGCTGGCCAAACTCTTCGGCATACGGCCCTACTACGACCACTGGGACAGCCGGATCTGAGCAGCTGGCTGAGGCCCACCCGGGGTTACCCCGCGAGCTGACTGGTGGTGGTGACGCAAGCTCGGCCTGGCGCGCCATGGAGGGCCGCTGGCCCGCTTACGGAGGAATACTGAGATGAACGTGACCGACCCGATCCGCCAGGTGTCTGTGGTGAGTACGGGCCAGGTGCAGATCCGTCCTGACCATCTGGCGGCGAGCTGGCGGCCGACCTTCTGGTGGCTCCTTGCCTCCCGGCGCTGGACCGGGCCGCGGCCCATCAACGCGTATGTGATCGAGCACCGTGACGGCCTGGTGCTGTTCGACACTGGGCAGGACCGGGCCTCGGTCACCGATCCCGGCTATTTTCCCGGCGGAACGACAGGGTTCCTGTACGGCCGGCTGGCCCGGTTCGAGATCGGCCCGCAGGAGACCCTCAGCGCCGGACTGGTCCGGATCGGCTACGCCGTGGACGACGTAAAGACTGCGGTTGTCTCCCACCTGCACCAGGACCATATCGGGGGCCTCGCCGAGCTGAGCCACGCGGACATCGTCGTCAGCCAGGCAGAGTGGAACACGCTGTCCAGCCCGCTGCCCGAGATGCGCGGGCTGATGACCCGCCACATTGACTTGCCCGGCCTGCGCTGGCGCCGGATCGAGCCCGAGCCGACCGACGACCCTGGCCTGGCCCCGTTCCGGTCATGTCACGACCTGCTCGGTGACGGCAGCCTGGTCCTGCTGCCCACGCCCGGGCATACGCCCGGCTCGATGTCGCTGCTGATACGCCGGCCGGGCCGGCCGCCGCTGATGATGGTCGGTGACGTGACCTACGACGCGCACCTGCTCGAGATCGGCCACGTCCCAGGGGTCGGGAGCCGGCGCCGCCTGCGGGAAGCCACGGCCATGGTCAACACGATGCGCCAGCACTATCCGGGCCTGGTGATCCTGCCCGCTCATGACCCAGGAGCGGCCGATCGCCTGGCCCAGGCCCCCGGCCAGGCTCCGACGCTGGCGAGCGCGTAGCCGTGCCGGGCACAAAGATGACGATCGACACGCTGGAGGCAATCCAGGCCGGCGGCACCACCCAGTGGATCCGCGTTCGCGGGGCGGGCGCTTCCAACCCGGTGCTCCTGCTGATCCAGCAAGGTCCCGGCCTGCCGATGATCAACGAAACGCGCCGCTTCGAGCACCTCCTCGGCCTGGAACAGGCCTTTACGGTCGTCTACTGGGACCAGCGCGGCTGCGGCCGCTCGCTGCGGAAACGGCAGGACCGGGCCGGCATCAGCCTGGAACAGATGGTGGGCGACACCGTGTCGCTCCTCGATCTCCTCCGGGACCGGTTCGGCGCAAAGGCATATGTCGCCGGGTTCTCTTTCGGAGCGACGCTCGCAGCGTACGCCGCCGCGCAGCGCCCGGACCTGGTCGCGACGCTGATAGCGACGGGAATGGACATCGACGGTGCGGCCGCCGGCACTGATGCCTACGACTTCGCGCTCGCCGCAGCCCGCCAGCGCGGCAACCGGCGCGCGACCCGGCAGCTGGAGGCCATCGGCCCGCCCCCGCACCTGGACTCGAAACAGTTCGCCACCCGGGTCCGCTGGGCTACCAACTTCGGCGGGGTCACGACCAGCCAAACCTACGCCACCCTGGTGCGCGGACTGCTCGCCAGCCTGCTGCGCTCGCCCGACTACTCGGCCGGGGACGTCCTGCGAACCGTCCGCGGTATCACCGCGACACAGGCCGCGCTGCTGCCCGAGCTCGCGACCATGGACCTGGCCGCCACCGTGCCCCGCCTGGAGGTGCCCGTCGTCATGGTGCAGGGCCGCTTGGACCAGGTGGCTCCTGGCGCAGCGGCGCAGCGGTACGCCAGCGCCCTGAAGGCACCGAGCAAACAGCTGGTGTGGTTCGAGAAGTCAGCGCATACACCGCATCTGGAGGAACCCGGCAAATTCCGGGACCTCCTCATAGGAGTCCGGGCCAGCCGGCTCGCCAGCACATGACACCGCGCCGGATCCAGGGCCTGCGCTCACAGCGCCCGCCAGAGCCGGCATCACCACAACGCTGAACAGAAGGAGCCAGGGATGCGAGAGGACGCCACCTCCGGCAGCGAGGAAACACCCGCCAGGAGCGGAGCACGCTCGTGGATGCTCTACGGTGCCGCCGGGCACACCGGCGCCCTGATCGCCCAGCATGCACACTCGCGCGGTCACCGGCCCCTGCTCGCAGGCCGTAGCGCGCCAGCCATTACCGCACTGGCCGGGCACCTCGACTTGCGGCACCGGGCTCTGGCCTTGGACGACCCGGCCGCACTGAACGCCGCACTGGCCGACGTGGACCTGGTCCTTAACGCCGCCGGCCCGTTCCTGCACACCGCAACCCCGCTCGCCGAAGCCTGCCTCAGCGCAGGAGTGCACTACCTCGACATCGGCAACGAACTGCAGGTGTTCCGCGCCCTCTACGACCTGGACCAGCGCGCCCAGCGAGCCGGCGTCGCGATCATCCCCGGGGTCGGGTTCGGCGTCGTCGCGACCAACTGCCTGGCCCGCTACGTCAGCGACACGGTCGGCGGCGCCGAACACCTGGAGGTCGCCACCCGGGCCGCCACCGCCCAGCAAGGCCCCGGCATCGCGGCCTCGGTACGAGAGAACCTTCCCTACGGAGGATGGACCCGCCGGGCAGGCCACCTGCACTCCTGCCCGCTCGGCTCCGGAATGATCACAATCACCTTCCCCGACGGCCCCTGCCGCATCATGCCCTTCCCCACCGGCGACCTGGAAGCAGCCTTCCAGGCCACCAGCGCCCCTGGCATCATCGCGTACTCCCCCGTACCAGACGATCCCGCCGCCCTCAAACCGCAAGCCTCAGAGACAGAGGCTGCCGGACCCCAGGCCTACCGGTCATTCGGGTGGGCACGAGCCACCGGCCCGGACGGCGCCACCGCCCAGGCGTGGCTGCAAACCGGTGACTCGTACGTCTTTACGGCTGCCGCCAGCATCCGCGCCGTAGAGGAAACCTTCACCCGATCCCCGCGCGGAGCGCTCAGCCCCGCCACGGCATTCGGCGCCGACTTCGCCCTCACCATCCCAAACACCACCCGGATCGACGCCATCCCCGCACAAGCGCCGCCGGCCAAAAGGCTCTAAAGGCGCGGGCGGAGCAAAGCCCGGCGACCTGCTCGCCGAACTGGCCGGCATCCGGCTCGCCACCAAGCTGGCCGTGAGGTCCGCCGAAGCCGGCGGGCCGCCGCGGTCGCGGCACGTAGGGTCGCGCTGGCTTAGGATGGCCGCCATGGCCAGACCTGTGGTCGTGGTTGTCGATGCCGAGGACGCTAGCCGCCAGGCGCTGGCGCGGGAGCTGGAACTCCGGTACGGGGCGCATTACCGGATCATGTCCAGCGCGTCGCCTGAAGAGGCACTAGCCGGGCTGGAGCAGCTTCGGGGCGAGGGCGCCGATGTGCCGCTGGTCCTGGCTGACCAGTGGATGCCAGGCAGGTCCGGCGCACAATTCTTCGCGCGGGTGCGCGAGCTGTATCCCACCGCCCGGCGAGTCCTGCTGATCTCCTGGAGCGACCAGTCCGCCCCTGCGGCCGTCGTCGAGGCGGCGGCGCTGGGGCAGATCGACTTCTACCTGCCCAAGCCCGTGTGGTCGCCGGATGAGCAGTTCCACCGGGCCATCACCGAGTCGCTCGCGGAGTGGTGGCGCCAGCAGGGCGGGCATTTCGCGGCGGTTACCGTAATCGGGAAGGAGCAATCGGCGCGGGTTCACGAGCTCCGCGACCTGCTGGCCCGTAACAATGTCCCGTTCGGGTTCCACCGTGCTGACTCCAAGGACGGCAGTGCGGCCTTGCAGCGCCTCGGCCTGGAACAGTCCTCCGGGCCTGTGGTAACCCTCTACACCGGGGTGGTGCTGACCGACCCCGCGAACGCGGAGGTGGCCGAGGCGCTCGGGATGAATATCCGGCCCGCGGAGACGACGTATGACGTGGTCATCGTAGGGGCCGGGCCGGCCGGCCTGGCCGCCGCGGTGTACGGGGCTTCGGAGGGTCTGCGCACGGTGTTGCTGGAGCGAGAAGCCTTCGGCGGCCAGGCCGGGACGACCTCGCTGATCAGGAACTATCTCGGATTCCCCCGCGGCGTCAGCGGCGCAGAACTAGCCGGGCGGGCCTACGAGCAGGCCTGGATGTTCGGAACGCAGTTCGTCTACGGCAACCCGGCAACCTCGCTGGCTATCGACGGGGACCTGTGCATCGTCGGGCTCCAGGACGGAAGCGCGGTCACAAGCCGCGCCGTGGTCATCGCGACCGGCGTTTCCTACCGGCGGCTCGCCGTCCCCGGACTAGAGCCGCTGGCCGGTGCCGGGGTGTTCTACGGAGCTGCGACGACAGAGTCCCAGGCATTGGCCGGGAAGCAGGTATTCGTAGTCGGCGGCGGTAACTCGGCCGGGCAGGCGGCCCTGCACCTGTCGAAGTACGCGCAGCATGTCACCATCCTCGTCCGGTCGAAGTCCCTCGCAGCGAGCATGTCCCAGTACCTGATCCGCGAGATCGAAACCGCGCCCAACATCGAAGTCCGCTACCGCACCGAGGTCGCGGGCGGCGGCGGCGATGGACGCCTGGAGCAGCTCAGCCTCCGGCACCGGGACACTGGCGATACCGGAACAGAGCGGGCCGACGGGCTGTTCGTCCTGATCGGCGCACAGCCATTCACCGAATGGCTGCCAGAGGCGGTCGGGCGCGACCAGTGGGGCTACATCCTGACCGGTCCGGACCTGGCTGAACGCTGGACCTTGGAACGGGAACCCTACCTGCTCGAAACCAGCACACCCGGTGTGTTCGCCGTCGGCGACGTCCGGCACGGCTCGGTGAAGCGCGTAGCAGCAGCCGTCGGCGACGGGTCGATCGCCATTCGCCTGGCGCACGACTACCTTGCGTAAGCGCTTGCGAAGCGCGGATCCCATCTGGCCGAGATGGGACCCGCCAATCCAGCAAGCATATTCATGCGCCGGATCGATGGCGGACCCGCGAATGCATGAAGCAGCTTCCACGGCCATCCGACACCTACGGGCGCCCGCCAGTCCAGCCGACGCACAGAACGCTCATGACCGAAGCCGCCCCGAACGGCGGGTCGGCGCGCTTTGGCGAGGATGTTGAGCGCCTGGACATCGCCTGATCTGCCGCTCAGACGTCGGCACGAAGCCAAACGGTATTACAGCATAAAGACAGCAAACGCTCCGACCGTATGAGCCGGTGGCAGCGCTGATTCGGAATATGCATCGTGACCTAGGTCACACTATGCTCAGGATGCTGTGTGGCACCGATGCGCCAGCTCGGCACTCGCCTCATCCCTGCGGGCACTGATAGTGACCTTGCCCTGGATGTCGAACTCTCGTCGGGCCCACTGGGGAATAATGTTCTCGTTCGATGGCTCATAGAGTGGCAATCCGCACAGAATGCAGGGTGAAGAGTCTGTCCGGCTCTTAGACACCGTGGTTGGCTCCGCGCTGTCGCGGCTATTTGGTACGGCAGCGGTCACAGCAACCATGGTCAGGTCGCCATGATAGGACCTTCAAATTCGCATGACGGTGTTGTGTTGTTATACTGCGATGCTTTGGGTTATAGGTGCATAATCACGTGGTGCCACGGCCTGCGTGCGGGACGGCGGGGGGCTGTCTGGGGCTGTAGTGGCGGGCTGCGAGATGGGATGCCATACCGGTTTAATCCACCGCCGAACTGGCCTGCGCCACCGCCGGGCTGGGTTCCCCCGCCGGACTGGAGGCCTTCTCCGGACTGGCCCGCACCTCCCGCGGGGTGGCAGCTGTGGATCGAGGATACGCCGGTCCCAACGCACTTTGCCAGTGGTCCCGGTGCTGCCGGATCTCCGATGGCTGGGGGGAGACACCGGAGGGCGGAAAGCACAGACAGTACGCCTGCCGTTAGCACAGTCGTCCGGCCGCCTGCCAGTGATGCTGAGCGTTTCGTCTCGCAAGAAGCTGCGCCAGGAACGCCCCGGCCTAAGTCGGAGGAAAAGGCCGGCTTGTTTGGCGTACATAAGCGGCTCGATGCCGTGCTGGCGGAAAACCGGGACCTGGCCCAGACGCGTGATGCCCTGGTCCGTGAAAACGAGCACCTGCGCCAGCAGGTGACGATGCTGATGGGCATGAGCGTCGCTGAACGCGCCGCCGAGGCTGAGCGCTCTCGCTTCGACCTGCAGGCCCAGGTCGCAGCCGTCCAGGCTGACCTTTCTCGTGTCGAGCAGCAGGCGGCACAGGCCAGAGAGCATTTGAAAGCGGTGCAAGCCGAAACCACTAGTGCTGTGCACACACTGGAAGTTGCGCAGGCGCAGATCGTCGCGACCAACGAGGTGGCGGCGTTGCAGGAGGTCGGCATCTACGAGTACCGGCATCCGTTGCAGGACGCCGTGGCCTATAAGAGCCGCTTGAAGGACATCAAGGACCAGACCAAAGCGATAAATACAGCTGGGAAGGCGGTCCACTCGGCGACGACCTGGACGGTGAACGGGTCAGCCCAAAAGGGCACGGCGATGGTCCGGGAGGTGTCCAAACTCATGCTGCGGGCGTATAACGCCGAAGCCGATAGCTGCGTCCGCACGCTGCGCCCGCATACCCTGCAGACCACGATGACCCGGCTGGGCAAGTCCCGCGACACGATCGCCCGGCTCGGTAAGACGATGAATATCGAGATCGATGACAAGTATCATCGCCTCCGGTTGCTGGAACTAGAACTGACCGCTGATTACCTGGTCAAGCAAGAAGAAGAGAAAGATCGCGTCCGCGTCGAACGCGAGCGCCAGCGCGAGGAAGAGGCAGCCCGCCGCGAGTTCGAGCGGGAGAAGACCCGGCTGATGAAAGAGCAGGCTCAGTACTCCATTGCCCTTGCGCAGCTGCGTGCCGCAGGTGATGCCGACGGCGTGACGGAGCTACAAGCTCACCTTGACCAGGTGAACCAGTCCATTCAGGACGTGGACCGCCGGGCCGCTAACACCCGCGCCGGGCACGTTTACATCATCTCCAACGTTGGCTCCTTCGGCGAGACCATGGTCAAGATAGGCATGACCCGCCGTCTCGACCCGAACGACCGTATCCGCGAGCTCGGAGACGCCTCGGTCCCGTTCAAATTTGACGTCCACGCCTTTATTTTCAGCGATGACGCGGTTGAGCTGGAAACACGGCTGCATCAAAGCCTGGAGCATTGCCGCGTCAACCAGGTCAACCGCCGCCGCGAGTTCTTCCGCATCCGCCCCGCCGACGTGCTCCCCTTGCTGCAGCAGACCGCCGGATCTCACCTCATGGAGTTTACCGAGACAGCCGAAGCCCTCGAATGGCGCGCGAGCACGACCACTAAGAACCATCAGCTGTCAGCGCCAAGGGCACTGCCTTAAACGCGTAGGCATAGACGTAGCAGCGATCGTCTCACGGTTTGTCTCATCTCCCGTCTCACGCGCGTGTCTGCACGTAAAGGCGCGAACACAGCCGTGAGACAAACACTGAGACAAGCACACAGCGTAGCTAGCGCCCTCAGCAGCCGGGGCGAGGTGCAGGCAGAGTGACAGCCCGCACGAAAGGCAGCAGCCGGCCAGCCGGACGGCCGCTGAGCAACGAGGACCGCCAGGCATTGCGCCGCGCAGGAGCCGAGGACGCGCGGCGCTCCCGTGCCCGGCAAGGGCTGCCCGAACGGATCGAGGACCCGGTCACAGCGGCGGCACTTGGCTGCGCTGCTACGCGACCGGCCCCAGCCCACGCCGCGCACAGCTCGGCCAAGCAGGCGGCACCGACGGGTACCAGCAGCATAATCCCGCACGCACGCGGCGGGGCCGGCCCGGTCAACCGGGCCGAACAGCGACGGCAGCGTCTGCGGGATGAAATCAAACGTGAAGAATGCCTGCGCGAAGAACGCTTGCGTGAAGGACGGCAGACTTTGTAGTCGAGCCCGTGACCCCTTGACCCCCAGGCACGAATCGGGTGTCTGGACCGGTCTGAGGAAGTCGGGCGGGGAGCCTCCTCCTGCAGATTCGCCCCGGGCCGTCGCGGAGAGTCCGGGGGGAGTCAGCGGGCATTGGCTCCCGTGATTGGCTCCCCCGATTCCTTGGCCCGCCGTCATCTGCGCCGGGTATGCCGGGTTTCCGGCCCGCCGCTGGCTCCCGTACGGCTCGTCTGTGGCTCCCCTGGGCGAGACAGGGCTCTTCATGCCGATCAGGATCGGCGACGCGGCTGGAGCCGCAGATCACCATCGGCGTGCTCACTGTCCCGCTATGCGTCGTACTTATTCGGCCCAGGCGTCCCGGGAAGGCAGTAGAACACGATCAGCGTGATGGTGCCAATGATAGGGATGAAGCCGATGAGCCACCAGAACCCGCTCTTGCCGGAGTCGTGCAGCCGCCTGACCACCAGGCTGACAGTCCCGATGGCGACGACCACATAGATGATGTACTGGATCGCGACGGCATGGGCCGCGTTCCCGATGACGGCGCCTATCAGATCGATGATGATGGCGCCGAGGAAGAACCACCAGAACGCGGATCGTGAGGCGCGGCCGTTGAAGGTGACGATGTTCCTGAAACCCTCGGAGATCGCCTCCCCGAAGCCGACGGGGCCGCCCTGCAGGTAGCCCCGCTGGCTGGGGTCCCAGCCGCCCTGCGGCGGGTACGGCGGCTGCCCGTAACCGCCTTGCGGGTCCTGCGGGTACGGCTGGTAGGGGCTGCTCATGAATATCCTCCATTTTATTCCCCGGTTTTCAGCGGTTCCTGCTTCGGGAACGTTACCGATTCTCGCCCGGTTCGGGCCGTAAGGAAACCAGGCAGCCAGCACCGGCTGGGCGCCTACGTGGTCGTGTCCCTGCTGGCCGGGGTCCGCACCGAGGAGGCCCGCGCCCTCACCTGGGCCGACGTCGACCTTGAGGCCACCGTCGCCGTCTACCGGTCCGTGCGGGCCAAGGGTGACACTAAGACCCGCAAGAGCAGACGCCTGCTCAAACTGCCCAGACAGGCAGTCGAGGCACTCAGGGAGCACCGCAAGCGGCAGGCCGCCAAACGGCTCCAGGCGGGCGGGCAATGGCAGGACCACGACCTGGTCTTCTGTCGCGAGCGCGGCCCTCCGCTGGACCGCTGGCAGGTCCGCCGCGAGTTCGCCGTCATCACCAAGGCCGCCGGGCTGACGGGCTCTGCCCGCCCCGGACAATATCGAGGGCGGGAGGAGGACAAGCCCATTCTTGCGGCTGATTCCTGGTGACTAGTGTGGGCAAAGACGGCCCGTAGTTCTCTTCGCTTTTCGCGCCAGCCGACCGGCGCTGGCGCCGCCGTAGCGGGAGCGTAGGCGTGCGCGCCGAGTTGGCGGCGCGAGCGGCCCGGCGGGCCCGCCTTGAAACCGTGCAGAAACTTTGAACAGATTGAGTTGCGAGTTGCGAGCGCCACGCACAGCCCGGCCAAGCAGGCTGCGGGCGGACCGTGTCTTGTACTGGCAGCTGCCGGACAAGTCGCCGATGGCTGGGTCGCGGTTCGGGTTCAGGACCTTGTTCGCCGACGCGCTGGCCCGCGCCCAGTCGGCGGTGGACTCGCTGTGGCGGAGCCCGCCGCACCCGCCGCGCCTTGTGCACGGGGACCTGACGCCGGCGAACGTGATCGCCTCGCCGCCCAGCGGCCTGGTGCCCATCGATTTTCAGGACACTACGTGGCCGGTCATGCCGAGCGAATTCGCGCCTGGATGCGGTGCCCGGTCGGCCTGTATTCCGGACGGCACGGACGCCGGCTTCCGACGCGTACGCGAACGGCAGGTTGCCTCCCTTGCGCGCGGGCTCAGCGCATGCCTGGCTCGCGCATCAGGCCCTGCGGGGACACGCCAATCGCGGCAAATTAGGACGCTAGTCGGCCGGTGCGAGCGTTACCCGCACGCAAGCGGGAATGATCACATGCAGGCAGCGGCTGCTGCGGGCTTGCCAGAAAGGATTACGCCGATGACCGAGGATGACAAGAGCACATCAGGAACGGTTCCCCGCCTGGTCCAGGAATTCATGGGCCAGCTTCGCGAGATCACCGAAAGGCTGGAGGGCCGCTCCAGACCTAGCGGAGGTTTCCCGCTGGGCCCTGGCGCGCTTCCGCTGCCTGGCGGCCTTTCGGCGGCGCAGATGAACTCGATCGCCGAGAGCATCGCCGCGCAGCGACGCAGCATCGAGGCGCTGAAAGCCCAGTTGTCCTCCTACGACGAGCAGCTTGCGGCGCTGGAGCAGATCCTCGGCCCGCTCTCGGAGTGGAGCAGGACATGGGCGGATCTTGAACAGCGCGTACTCAAGATGAGCCGCTGGCAGGAGGGTGAGAAGTAGGCCGGCGGTGACGGGTCCGGGCGGATCGGCGGCCGGGGGCTCAGCCCTCGGCCAGATAGCCGTACCGGTCGCGGAAGGCCTTGGGTGTAAGCCCTGAGGCCGCCGCGATCGGGCCGAGTTTCTCTGGATCCTCGAGGTCCTCGCGGTCCAGCCGGATCATGTACTCGCGGGCCACCTGGTACGAGCTCGATTCGACGTTCACCAGCCGGATCCGCACCCGCCCCGTCTCGGGGTCGTTGAACGACCCGAAGGGCAGCGGTACCATGTGCCCCTCCTGGATCGTGACCATGCCGCCGGGCTCGTCGCCCTCCAGCACCTGCTTCAGGTAGGCGACGGCACTGTAGCCGAGGTCGCGGGTGTACTCGATGTCGAACGGGATGGGGGGCGCGCACCGGAGCTCGTAGCCGATGTTCTTGCCCTCGACCGTGACCTTCTCCCCTCGCTCCTTGAAGCGGTCCTTGACCTGCTTTGCCAGCAGGCGGTCCAGCTCGAGCTCGGCCAGCCGGACGTGGCCGTGCTCGTCTCGCTCGGCTTCCGGCATGGCCTTCTGGAGCTCGTCCGGAGGGAGGCGCAGGCCGATGCCCTCGGCGAGCACCGCCACGCCAAAGGGGCGGCCGAGGGCGATCCGCTTGAGCATCGAGGTCTCGAGGACGTCCACCAGTCGCGACAGCCGGACGGGCTCGTCGTGGGGGAACTCCTCGGCGATCAACGAGAGGGTGGCCCCGGCCGACTTTCCGATGCCCAGGGCCAGGTGGCCGGCCGAGCGGCCCATGGCCACCACCAGGTACCACCGCTGAGTGGTGATGGCGTCGGTCATCAGGTTGTTGACGAGCTGGACTCCCACGCTCCTCGCGGTCTCGAAACCGAAGGTCGGCGTGCCGCCCGGTAGCGGCAGGTCGTTGTCGATGGTCTTCGGCACGTGCACCACGCGCAGGCCCCCTCCGGCCGCCTCGGCCAGCCGGGACGCCGAGAACGCGGTGTCGTCCCCGCCGATCGTCACGAGCGCGTCGATGCCCAGCTTCTGCAACGACTCGAGACAGGCGTGCAGCCTCCAGTCCGGGTCGGCGGCGTCCTCGTCTCGCACCGTCGGGTTGGCCCGCGAGGTCCGGAGGATCGACCCGCCCTGGACGTGGATCCTCGACACGTCCGTGATGGACAGGGGCCGCGCCTCCTCGATCCGGCCGTCGATGAGGTGCTGGAAGCCGTCCATGATCCCGAGGACGTCCCACCCGGAGTTCCGGGCCTCGATCGTGGCGGCGGAGATGACCGAGTTCATCCCCGGAGCCGGGCCGCCGCCGCACAGAATCCCCAGTTTCACGGCCCCATCGTTTCAGCACGAGGCGATCCTGACAAGCGGACCGGCCCCGGACCTCGGAACTATGCCATATCAAGAATGTGCGAGAGAGCCGCCGTAGTAATCTCAAGCCCGAGTTTGGGTGTCTCTGCTGTTATTCCAGGGCGCAGACGCTGACCTGGGCCGGCAGCACCGTCAGGTCGGTAGATCCCGGGTGGCCTGGGATAGCTCGCCGTGCGTGGTAGCAGTCAGCGTGGCATCAAGTCGCGCGTCGAGTTCGTCGAGTTCGTCGAGTGTCAGGGAGAGCGCGTCGCCGTCGGGCAGTGCCGTCAGGGTCGCGACGATGCGCAACCGTCCCGGGTCGTGGATCAGCGGGTCAAGCGCGCCGGTACTGATGGTGGGCCATGCCTCCGTTTACAGGCCGCCGAGCAGGTCGCGCAGCGCCTGGGTGTAGGCGTCGAGTGCCTTCCGGCCCTGCCTGGTCAGGGCCACGGTGGTCTTCTGCGCGGACCCGTTTCTGGTCTTCTCGCTGCTGAGGTAGCCGGCTTCTTCGAGCTTGCGCAGCTGGATGATCAGGTTGCCGGGGGTGAGCCCGAGCATGTCCTGCAGGCGGGTGAAGGACAGGGTGTCGCCGTCCGGCAGTGCTGCCAGGGTCGCGACGATCTTCAGCCGGGTGGGCACGTGGATCAGCGGGTCGAGCTCGTGGGTCATGGCCGGACCACGCTGCGGCGCTGCCGCCAGACGATTGCGGCGGCGCTGCCCAGGAGCACGATAAACAGGCCCACGCCGACGACCGCCCACGCCCCGGCCGGTCCCGCGAATAGGCCCACGGCGCCGACGATGGCGATCCCGGTCCCGGTGCCGCACGGGCGCCAGTCTGCGCGCGCCGCCTCGATGCCCGCCCAGGTCAGGCCGGCGACGATCAGTGGCACCGTGAGCGGGAACAGGCTGTAGACGATCGCGCCGCTCACCCCGGCGCGAGCCATCGCCCCTATCAGCGGGAACACAGCGACCCAGGCCAGCGCCAGGACGGCGATCTCGGCCGGGCGCAGCCGGGATCTCCCGCTCACCCCGGCGGTCGCGCGCTTGCGAACCGTGACGGTCGCGAGGAAGTTGACGACCACGAACACAAACACGAACGGGAGGACCGAGGAAGTCGGGCCCTTGTAGGGATGCTGTCCGCGCACCGATAGCCAGACCGTGCCGAGCACGGCCATAACCATGACCGCCCTGATCGCCAAGAGCCACGGCTGGGCGGGCTCGATGTGGCGGCGCGTCTGCTGGGTGGTCCGGTCCAGCAGGGCCGCGGCCTGCCGGGGGTCAAAGTCCCCGCCGTTCCCGGCAGCAGAGCTGGTGTCGGGTGTGTGGTTCATGGTGCCTCCCTGCCTCGACTCTATGACATAAAGTCGACTCCGCTTTACGGCATAAAGTCAAGGCCTGAGCCGAGGAACTTTGTGACGTAAAGCTAGGCGGCGAGCCCGGCGAACGCACACGGAACTGGATGAACTTGCCGCCGGGGAGTTGAGCGCGCCGATGATCGCATGGGTGGCGATGCCGAACGCACATCAGTAGCTGTGCTCGATTCGGCTCCGCGGGGCGCCCGCCGGCTACGCACGAGATCTGGCCAGATTCCGGGGTTACCGGGATGCCGGTTTACCTCCGTCATGACGCGTCCCGCCGCCGATTTCGCCTGGCTTTGTGGTCATTGCTCCGCCGGGGATCTTCTCGATCGGGATCGTCGGCTGGAACGGTATCGCGTCAAGGAGGTCGGGCAGGCTGATACCGCGGTGCAGTCCGGCCTGATTGTGCTTCTCGGCCAAGGCGTGCGCAAGGAGCACGCGCTCTTGGTCGGCGGTTGCCTCGGTGAACGGCGAGTCCCACGGGCCATGCGTCCCAAGGCGCCTGAGCATGGCCAGCGGCAGCCAGACTCCATCCAGGGTGGTGCCGTACTCCACGACCAGCCGTTTCTCGATGCTTTCGGCCTTGCCGCTGCTCACCATCGCTCTCTCCAGACCGGCACCATGCGTGCCCCGGTGACCTTCGGCGCCCGTACCAGGCACAGCGCCGCCCACGCGCCGTCGCCTCCCGGGGCGGCCGCCGCAGCGCCATCTCGCGGCCAGGTAAGCCGTCGTGCCTGCTGCGGTCCCGCCGGCCATCCTGGCCACGGCCATCTCACCGCGGACTCACCTCATGGCCGTGCCCGCTGCATGAAATGTCGCTCTCGCCCGGTCGCGTGGCTACGGAACAAGGTCCCAGACAGCACGGAAGAACGTCTCCCACCGCCGGCGGGCCCGGGTACTGCCGGCAGAGCGGATGGCGGGCCTGCGCCCCGCCGGCCGGCGATATGCCCCGCTGGGCAGTCAGGGCTCAGGAAGGTCCGGCCGGACTCTTGGCGACGGGCCGGGCGGGTTCCAGCGGGCTCTGTGTTCGTAGCGCGCTCCAGCCGAGGCGCCCGGTCACGCCTTCGAGTTCGTTGCCGACCACGAGGCCGCGATCGGTGATGGTGACGCTGTTCAGCGTCATCTCGTGCCAGCTATTGCGCATCTTGGCGACGTGCACGGCCCGGCCTATCTGGGAGCCGTCTTCGATGTAGCGCAGGTCGATGACGTTGTCGAACAAGAACAGGAGCCCGTCCATCGCGTTGGCGGAAGACCCGTAAACGACGGTCTCGCTCGTGATCAGCAAGGAACTGCCTGCCGCCCGGACGAGCCCGACGAGACTGCGCATGTAGGCGGGGAAACGCTCTTGTTCACGGGCGGCGAAGGCCAGTTCGGCGAGGCTGTCGATAACAATCCGGCTGGTCGCATGCTTACGGAGTTCGGAGCGTACGGCGGTGGCCAGGACGTCGAGGTCCAGATCGCCCATCGGCACGTAGGAGATCGAGACGTTCTCGGCAGCGCTGGCTGATGTGAGGTCCCAGCCGAACGCAGCAGCCGCGCCGGCGAGCTGATGAGCGGTGTCCTGGAACGTGACGTACAGGCAGCGCTGTGTCCGTTCCATTCCCTCGGCGAGCCAGCGCAGCCCGAAGATCGTCTTGCCCACGCCCGAGGGTCCGGTGAGCAGGGTGGCGTCACCCTGCTTCGCTCCGCCGCCCATTAGCTTATCGAGGCCGGGGATCCCACTGGGGACCTGGTCGGACACCACCCTAACTGCGTAAGGGATCAGTGTCTCAATGCGCGGGAACACCTCGACGCCGCTCGAGCCGATCCGGAACGTGTGCTTGCCTGCCCGAAAGCTTCCGCCGCGCATCTTCGCTATCCGCAGCCATCGCCGGTCGACCGGCTCGCGGGACTCATACTCGAGCTGGATGATGCCGTCCGCCAGCGAGAATTCGATGCCGTTTCCTAGTTCCTCCGGCGTGTACTCGCCGACCAGCAGCAGTGCCGTGCCGGTTTGCGAGATACGGCCGGTCAGGTCAAACAGCGCGGTGCGCAACTCGCGTTCACCGGCGAAATCGCGCAGCATCTTCGCGCTGTCGACCACCACGACGGCAGGTTCCTCTTTCAGCGTTTTCCTGACGATCTCCGACACCAGGGGCTCCAGCCCGTCCCGGCGTGCAGGCTGCAGGAAGTCACCCAGGTGGATGTACTCGACTCGGGTGCCCAGAGCCTTCTGGTCGAAGAAGGTGAACTGCTCCAGGTGCCTGACGAGCTTGGTGTGCGGCTCGGAGACCGTCGAGTAGTACACGCACTTGCGCTCGGCGGTGCCGTTGGCGAAGCACATCTGCTGGGCCAGGATCGTCTTGCCGGTGCCCGGTGCGCCGGCCACGACCACTACCGCCCCCGGCTCCAGGCCGTCGTTGAGCACCAGGTCCAGCCCGGCGACTCCGGTAGTCGTCCGCTTCAACTCTGACCACCTCCTTCTTTCAGCAAGCTGTTCGCGACCGCGAGGAGGTGGCGCCACTCATACGGCTTGGGCACGACCGCGTCCGCGGCACCCGCGAGATGGGTATTCCCGCTCGCGGCCAGAATCGGGATGTGCGCCGTCGCAGGGTCACCCCGCAGGCAGCGGATGAGCTCAACGCCGTTCATGACCGGCATCATCACGTCGGTCACCACCAGATCCGGTGCCGACTCCCGCACGGCCCGCAGCGCAGCGGCGCCATCGTTGGCTTCCCTCACTTCGTGCCCGGCCCGCTGGAGGATCCTCCGGAGCAGGAAACGCTGATCCGGCTCGTCATCGACCACCAGGATCCTCGACACGCGGCGCCGCACCCTTTCATCATTACTACTTAGAGTATCGAAGCTAACACAAATAGCTACTTGCTGCCGTGGCCGACGGATGGCTCGGGCGGGTCGCGCGGGTGCTGGCCAGAACACCAGGCGGACCTCGGGGTCCCCGGCCAGGGAGGCTGGCGGCCGCCGCCGCGGTAGCAGCAGGACTCGGCAGACGTCCTCTTAATGACCAGTCAACGAAAGTTGACCAGTCGGGCTGGAAGCTGAGGCGGGAGCCGGGCCCGCGCCGGGGGCCGGAGGAACAGCCGCCGTACCCAGGCACCCGTGCGCCATGACCTCCAGCAGCCCGGCCAGCCGGTCCTCCGGCAGCCCGCTGCGGAAGAAGAGCGTGGACTGGATGGCGCCGATCGCCGCGTGCACGGCCAGCCGCAGCTCGCTATCGGCCAGGTCGCGGCGCAGCGGTGCCAGCACGTGCACCCAGTCATCCAGGTAGTGCCGCTGGCGGCGGCGCAGCCGGCGCCGGTCCTCCTCCGGCAGCGTGTGCACCTCCCGGTGATAGATGGCCAGCACATCGTGGTCCTCGATGGCTACCGCGATGTGGTCCCGGACCAGGGCCGACAGGGTTGCGCCGGCGTCGTTGTCAGCCGTCAGGATCTGCGCGGCCCCCGCGGAGATCCGGTCCATGACCTGGTCGAGCATGGCCACCAGGATCGCCGTCTTGCTGCCGAAGTGCCGGTAGATGCCCGAGCCGACGATGCCCGCCTCGGCGCCGATGTCCGCCATCGAGATCGCGTGGAAGCCGCGGCGGGCGCCGAGCGTGGCCGCGGACGCTAGGATGCGCTGTTTGCGCCCCGGGTCGCGGACCCGTCGCCGCGCGTCTGCCATCTAGTCAGTCTGGCAGCAAACCACTACAGTCGCTAGTGAAGGTTCCTTCACTAACCGTGCACCAGGTGCAGCATGAATGCCAGGGGTGCCAGGCGCGGTGGCGCGGATTTCGGGAGGTCGCTGTGGACTTCGGGGAGACCAGCGAGTACCGGGCGCTGCGCACCGCGGTCGCTGACATCGCCCGCGACTTCGGCCCGGCCTACTACATCGCCCACGCCGCCGAGCGGAAGCCGTGCGCCGAGCTGTGGGCCGCGCTCGGCGAGGCCGGGTTCATCGGGGTCAACATCCCTGAGGAGTACGGCGGTGGCGGAGGCGGCCTGACCGAGCTGGCCCTGGTCTGCGAGGAGATCGCCGCGCAGGGCACGCCGCTGCTGCTGCTCCTGGTATCGGCCGCGATCTCCGCCGAAGTGATCAGCGAGTTCGGCACGGATGAGCAGCGCAAGACCTGGCTGCCCGGGCTGGCCGCGGGCACGTCCAAGGTGGTCTTTGCGATCACCGAGCCGGACGCCGGTTCCAACACGCACCGGCTGGCCACCACCGCGGTGCGGGTGAAGGGGGATGGGGAGGCGGGTGGGGGCTGGCGGCTGTCCGGCACCAAGTACTACATCTCCGGGGTCGACGAGGCTGACGCCCTGCTGGTGGTGGCCCGCACCGGTGCGGCCGGAGACTCCGGAGACTCCGGAGACTCCGGGCCGAAAGACCCCCGGCTCTCGCTCTTCATCGTCCCCACCGACGCGCCTGGCTTCGGCAAGAGCGTCCTCCCGGTCGACGTGCTGCTGCCCGAACGTCAGTTCACCTTGCACTTCGACGACGTGCCGCTGAGGCCGGAGGCGCTGGTCGGCACCGAGGGAGACGGGTTCCGCCAGGTGTTCCACGGCCTGAACCCGGAGCGGATCACCGGCGCGGCCATGGCCGTCGGCATCGCCCGGCACGTGCTCACCAGCGCGGCCCGGTACGCCAACGAGCGACAGGTCTGGTCCACCCCGATCGGCGCGCATCAGGGTGTCGCGCACCCGCTGGCCAAGGCGAAGATCGAGACCGAGCTGGCCGCGCTGATGACCCGGCAGGCCGCCTGGCAGCACGATCACGCCCAGCCGGCCGGCGAGGCGTCGAACATGGCCAAGTTCGCCGCCGCCGAGGCCGCGCTCGGCGCCTGCGACACAGCGATCCAGGTGCACGGCGGCAATGGCCTGTCCAGCGAGTACGGCCTGATGCCGTACTGGGGCCTGGCCCGGCTGATGCGCATCGCCCCGGTGAACCGGGAGATGATCCTCAACTTCGTGGCCCAGCACAGCCTGGGCCTGCCCCGCTCTTACTAACCAGCCCGGACCAGCCAGCCCGGACCAGCCAGCCCGGACCAGCCAGCCCAGACCAAAGCAGGAGGCCACCGTGGACCTCGCGCGCAACCTCATCCAGCGGGTCAACATCGGCGATTCGCTGACCCGCAGCGCCGCCGCCCGACCGAGCCACCCGGCCGTGGTGGACGGCGACCGGCGCTGGACCTACGCGGAGTTCAATGCGCTGGTCAACCGGCTGGCGCACGGGCTGGCCGGTCTGGGGTACGAGCGCGCCGACGCGCTGGGCATCGCGTCCGGTAACAGCGCCGAGTTCCTGGCCATCTACTACGCGTGTGCCAAGCTCGGCGTGGTGGCCGTGCCCATCAACCTGGGCTGGCGCCCGGACGAGGTCGCCTACGTGCTGGATCACTCGAGCGCCCGGGGCCTGGCCGTGGAGACCCAGCTCGTCGCGGGCCTGCAGGAAGCGATCGGCAAGGTGGCCGGGATCGCCGAGGTCATCGTCCTGCCTGGCCTCACCGCCCCGTACGAGACCGAGCCTGCCGAGCGGAACTGGACCACGTTCGCGGACCTCGAAGCCACATCGCACGCGAGCGAGCCCGAATGCGTGGTCGACGACCGCGATGCGCTCAGCTACCTCTACACCTCGGGTACCACGTCGTTCCCCAAGGGCGTGGTCGGCACCCACCTCGGCATCTACCTGGAGTCGATGTCCGCCGCGCTCGACTCGGGCTGGAACGCCGCCGACCGGTTCGCCGCGATGATGCCGATGTTCCACACCGCCCAGCTCAACGCGTTCTGCACACCCGCCATCATGGTCGGCGCGACCACCTACATCCTGCGCGGCTTCGACCCCGAGGCCTGGCTGGACCTGATCGAACGCGAGCAGATCACCCAGGTCTTCGGGCTGCCGATGATGTTCCGCGCCGCGCTCGACCATCCGACGTTCGGCGATCACGACCTGTCCAGCCTCCGCCGGGCCGTGTACGCGATGGCGCCGATGCCCGACGCGCTGATCCGCCGCTGCCTCGACCAGTTCGGCTGCGACTTCGCGCTGCTGTTCGGGCAGACGGAAATGGCGCCGTGTGCCACGCTGTTCCGGCCCGAGCACCAGCTCACCCACATCGGGGCGGTCGGCACGCCGCTCACCGGGGTGCAGGTCGCCATCATGGACCCCCAGGGCAGGCTGCTGCCGCCGGGGGAGCTGGGCGAGATCGTCTACCGCGGGCCGTCCACGATGCAGGGTTACCTCAACAACCCTGAAGCCACCGACGTGGCGTTTGCGCACGGCTGGTTCCGCTCCGGTGACGTGGGCCGGTTCGGCGATGACGGCGTGCTCTGGTTCGCCGACCGCTCCAAGGATGTGATCAAGACCGGCGGCGAGAACGTGGCCTCCATCGAGGTCGAGAAGGCCATCTATGCCGCTGAGCCCGGGATCGCCGAGGCCGTGGTGGTCGGCCTGCCGCACGAGCGCTGGTCTGAGGCGATCACCGCGGTCGTGGTGCCCAAGCCGGGGGAGCACATCGACCCCGGTGCGCTCATCGCCGCCCTGAAGGACCGGCTCGACCCCTACAAGGTGCCCAAGTCCGTGATCGTGGCCGACGAACTACCCAAGACCTCCACCGGCAAGATCCAGAAGAACCTGGTCCGCGAGCAGCACGCCGCGCACTACGGAGGCTGACCGGGTGCCCGTACTCAGCACCGCGGTGGACCCCCGGGGGGAGGCCTTCCAGGCGAACCGGAAAGCCCAGCTCGCCCTGCGCAGCCAGCTGGACGAGCAGATCGCGAAGGCCGTGGCGGGCGGTGGTGAGCGCTACGCCCAGCGGCACCGCGACCGGGGGCGGCTGCTGGCCCGGGAGCGCATCGAGTTGCTGCTGGACCAGGACAGCCCGTTCCTGGAGCTGTCCACCCTGGCCGCCTGGGGCACCGGGTTCACCGTCGGCGCGAGCGTCGTCACCGGCATCGGCGTCGTGTCCGGCGTCGAATGCGTGATCATCGCGCACGACCCCACGGTGCGCGGCGGGGCCATGAACCCCTATTCGCTGCGGAAGACGCTGCGCGCGCTGGAGATCGCCCGGGTCAACCGGCTGCCGCTGGTCAACCTGGTCGAGTCCGGCGGTGCCGACCTGCCCACCCAGGCGGAGCTGTTTGTCCCCGCCGGGCGTATCTTCCATGAGCTGACCGAGCTGTCCGCACTCGGCATCCCGACCGTGGCGCTGGTTTTCGGCAACTCGACCGCCGGCGGTGCCTACGTGCCCGGGCTGTGTGACTATGCCGTGCTGGTGGACCGGCAGGCCAAGGTGTTCCTGGGCGGGCCGCCGCTGGTGAAGATGGCCACCGGGGAGGAATCGGACGACGAGGCCCTGGGTGGCGCGCAGATGCACTCGCGCACCTCCGGCCTGTCCGACTACCTGGCCACCGACGAGCGGGACGCGATCCGCCTCGGCCGCGCCATCCTGGCCCGCATCAACTGGCGCAAGCTCGGCCCGCCGCCCCGCGGCCCGGCCGCGCCGCCGCGCTACGACCCGGACGAGATCCTCGGCCTCGTGCCCGCCGACGTGAAAGTGCCGTTCGACCCGCGCGAGGTGCTGGCCCGTACCGTGGACGGTTCCGAATTCGACGAATACAAGCCTTTGTACGGAACAAGCCTGGTAACGGGCTGGGCTCAGGTGCACGGTTACCCGGTGGGGGTCCTCGCCAACCAACGTGGGGTTCTGTTCAGCGAGGAGGCCAAGAAGGCGGCCGAGTTTATCCTGCTGGCCAACCAGACCGACACTCCGCTGGTCTTCCTGCAGAACACGACCGGGTACATGGTCGGCGCCGCCTACGAGCGGGGCGGCATCATCAAGGATGGCGCCAAGATGATCAACGCGGTGACCAACTCCACCGTGCCGCACCTGACCATCAACATGGCGTCCTCGTTCGGCGCCGGGAACTACGGCATGTCCGGCCGCGCATACGACCCGCGGCTGATGTTCGCCTGGCCGGGAGCGCGGCTGGCGGTCATGGGCTCCGCGCAGCTGGCCGGGGTGATGTCCATCGTCGGGCGGGCCTCGGCGGCGTCGGCGGGGCGGCCGTTCGACTCCGCCGCCGACCGGGCCCGTACCGAGCAGATCGAGGCGCAGATCGACGCCGAGTCACACGCCTTCGCGGTCAGCGGGCGGCTCTACGACGACGGGATCGTCGATCCGCGGGACACCCGCACCGTGCTCGGCCTGGCCCTGTCCGCCGTCCACTCCAATGTCGTCGCCGGCCGCCGCGGCTTCGGCGTCTTCCGGATGTGATCGGCATGCGCCGTCTGCTGGTCGCCAACCGGGGGGAGATCGCCGTCCGGGTCATGCGCACCGCGCACGCCCTGGGCCTGGACACCGTGGCCGTCTACGCCGACCCGGACGCGGGCGCACCGCACGTCGGGCTGGCCGACGAGGCGGTCCGGCTGCCCGGCGCCGCGGCGGCCGACACGTACCTGCGCGGTGACCTCATCATCGCGGCGGCGGAAGCGACCGGCGCGGACGCCATCCACCCCGGCTACGGGTTCCTGTCCGAGAACGCCGCGTTCGCCTCCGACGTCGCCGTCGCCGGGCTGACCTTCGTCGGGCCGTCCCCGGACGTGATCGCCGCGATGGGCGCCAAACTCGGCGCGAAGGAGCTGATGGAAAAGGCGGGCGTGCCGGTGCTGCCCGGCGGCGAGGTCACCGGCGACACCGACCTGGGCGAGCTGGTCCGCCGGGTGGGCCTGCCGCTGCTGATCAAGGCGTCGTTCGGCGGCGGTGGCCGGGGCATGCGGCTGGTGCGGGACCTGGCCGACCTGGCCGGCGCGGTCGCTTCCGCCCGCCGGGAGGCCGCGGCCGCGTTCGGGGACGGTACGGTGTTCGCCGAGCGGTACGTCACCGACCCGCGGCACGTCGAGGTGCAGATCGTCGGGGACAGCCGCGGCACCGTGGTGCACCTGTTCGAGCGGGAATGCTCGATCCAGCGCCGCTACCAGAAGATCATCGAGGAGTCCCCGTCCCCGGCCGTGCGCGATGACCTGCGGGCCGCGCTCGGCGCCGCCGCGGTCGCCGCCGGTAAGGCGATCGGCTACACGGGCGCGGGCACGGTCGAGTTCGTCCTGGACCAGGCCGGCCGCTTCTACTTCCTGGAGGTAAACACCCGGCTGCAGGTCGAGCACCCGGTCACGGAACTGGTCACCGGTCTGGACCTGGTCGAGGTGCAGCTGCGGGTGGCCAGCGGCGAGTCCCTGGGCCCCGACGTACTGAACGCGCAGCTGACGGGGCACGCGATCGAGGCCCGGCTGTACGCCGAGGACCCCGCCGCCGACTTCCGGCCCGTGACCGGCACGCTGCACCGGTTCGCGATCCCGGCGGCCGAGGGCGTCCGGGCCGACGCCGGCTATCAGGACGGCTCCCTGGTGAGCCCCTACTACGACGCGATGCTGGCCAAGGTCATCGGGTCCGGCCGGACCCGGGCCGAGGCGTCCGCCCGGCTGGCCCGGGTGCTGGAACGCACCCAGGTGCACGGCGTCGTCACCAACGTCGGCCTGCTTGCCGCGATCCTGCGTGAGCCGGACTTTCTGGCCGGCCGCACCGACACCGGCTACCTCACCCGGCACGATCCGGCGGTGCTCGGCGCCCCGGACCCGGCCGCAGCGGCCCGTTATGCGCTCGCCGCGGCGCTCGCCGCCCAGGCCGAGCGCCGCGCGGCCGCGCCGGTGCTGGCCGGCCTGCCGTCCGGCTGGCGCAACGTGCGCTCGGCGGACCAGCACGCCGAGTACGAGACGCGCGGTCGGCGGCTGCGCGTCGAGTACCGGATCGGCGGCCTCGCCGGCGACCCCAGGCCCGGCCCCCTCGGCCCCTCTAGCCCCACTGATCTCTCTAACACCACCAGCCTCGCTGACCTCAGCGGCCCCTCGCGCCCCGCGAGCGTGCGCGCCCGCGTGGACGGCGAGCCGCTCGGCGAGCCGATCACGGCCTACAACATCACCCCCGACGCGGTGGACCTGGACATCGGCGGGGTCCGCCGCCGGTACACCGTGCACCGGGTGGAGACCCCGGACGGCGCGACGGTGTACGTGGACGGCGGGGCCGGCTCGGCCGCCTTCACCGAGGTAGCGCGCTTCCCCGAGCCGGGCACCGCCGCGCAGGCCGGGTCACTGGTCGCGCCGACCCCCGGGACGGTGGTCCGGGTGCTGGCCGCCGAAGGAGATCAGGTCACAGCCGGGCAGCCGCTGGTCGTCTTGGAGGCCATGAAGATGGAGCACACCGTCACCGCGCCGGCCGACGGCTCCGTCACCGGGCTCCGCGTCGCGGCGGGGGAGCAGGTCACCGCCGACCAGGTCATCGCCACCGTGGAGTCCAGCGTCCCTGTGGAGCCCAGCGTCCCCGTCGAGTCCAGCGCCGCCCAACAATCCGCGGACACTCTGGCCCCATTCAGCCCTATGGCCACCTCCAGCCGCACCACCGCGGCTACCTCTCCAATCTCGTCTGAATCTCCAGCCTCACCTGTCCCGTCAGCTGAACCAGATCACACGAGCACCGAAGGGAAGGCCGACCATGCCGGCTGATCTGCGCGCGCTACTGCGCGACCTGGCCGCCGAGACCGTCGCGCTTGATGCGATCATCGGCCCCTTGGACGAGGCTGACTGGCGGTGCCCGACCCCCGCCGTCGGCTGGACGATCGCCGATCAGGTCAGCCACCTGGCCTACTTCGACGACGTAGCCGTGTTGTCGGCCACCCGCCCGCAGGAGTTCATCGCCGAGCGGGATCGAACTGAGGCGGCCGGCGGCATTGACCCAGACGCCGTCGCGGCCCGCTTCCGGGACCTGGAGCCGGCCGCCCTGCGCGACTGGTTCGTCGAGTCCCGGGGCCGCTTGCTGGCGGAGTTCGCCGGGCTGGACCTGGCGCTGCGGGTGCCCTGGTACGGACCGCCGATGAGCGTCGCCTCGGCGGTCACCGCCCGGCTCATGGAGACCTGGGCGCACGGCCAGGACATCGCCGACACGCTCGGCGTCCAGCGGGAGCCGACCGCCCGGCTGCGGCATGTCGCCCACATCGGGGTCGGCGCGCGGGCGTTCAGCTTCGCGAACCGCGGCCGGCCCGTGCCCTGCGCGCCGGTCCGGGTCGAGCTGACCGCGCCGTCCGGTGAGCTGTGGATCTGGGGCCCGGACGGCGCCCCGGACCGGATCAGCGGGCCCGCGCTCGGGTTCTGCCTACTGGTCACCCAGCGGCGGCACCTGCGTGACGCTGGCCTGGATATCACCGGGCCCGCGGCCTGGGAGTGGATGGAGATCGCCCAGGTCTTCGCCGGTCGACCCGGAAATGGCCGTGCCGCCGGCCAGTTCCCGGCCGACCCTGGCCCGGACGCGCGCGCGTCGTCCGGCCCGGTTGCGCCCGCCTCCCCGGTTGCGCCGGATTCCCCGGCTGCCAACTCAATGGTCCCAGCGAGCCACCCGGCGGCGAGGAGGTAGGCATGCCCCGACGGCCCATCCGGATCGCGAACTGCTCCGGGTTCTACGGCGACCGGCTCGCAGCCGCCCGGGAAATGCTGGCCGGCCCGATCGACGTGCTCACCGGCGACTACCTCGCCGAGCTGACCATGCTGATCCTGTGGAAGTCCCGCCGGAAGAACCCGGACCTCGGCTACGCCACCACGTTCCTGCGGCAGATGGAAGAGGTGCTCGGCCCCTGCCTGGAGCGCAAGATCCCGGTCGTGGCCAACGCCGGCGGCCTCAACCCCGCGCGCCTGGCCGCCCGGCTCAGCGAGCTGGCCGAAAAGCTCGGCCTGACCGCGCGGATCGCCTACCTCACCGGTGACGACCTCACCCCGCGCCTGGACGACCTGCAGGCCGGGGGCCAGCCCTTCACCCACGCCGATACCGGTATGCCGCTGGCCGCGGCGGACCGGTCGGTGGTCACCGCCAACGCCTATCTGGGCGGCTGGGGTATCGCCGCCGCCCTGGCCGCGGGCGCGGATGTGGTCGTCTGCCCCCGGGTGACCGACGCGAGCCTGGCCGTCGGCCCGGCTGCCTGGTGGCACGGCTGGCGCCGCGACGACTGGGACGCCCTGGCCGGCGCGGTCGCGGCCGGGCACATCATCGAGTGCGGGCCGCAGGCGACCGGTGGCAACTACAGCTTCCTGGACGAGGTCACCGACCGGCGTTACCCGGGCTTCCCGATCGCCGAGATCGCCGCCGACGGCAGCTCGGTCATCACCAAGCACGACGGCACCGGTGGCCTGGTCTCGGTCGGTACGGTCACCGCCCAGCTGCTGTACGAGATCGGCGAGCCCGACTACCTCAACCCCGACGTGACCGCGCACTTCGGCACGATCCAGCTCGCTCAGGCCGGCCCGGACCGGGTGGCGGTGACCGGCACCCGAGGCAGCCCGCCCCCGGACACGCTCAAGGTCGCGCTGAACATGCTCGGCGGCTACCGGAACACCACCACCATGGTGCTCACCGGGCTCGACATCGAGGCCAAGGCCGCGCACGCGGAAAAGCTGCTATTCGACCTGCTGGGCGGCGCGGACCAGTTCGACGAGGTGGACGTGCGGCTGCTGCGTTTCGACCATCCGGACGCCGCCCGCAACGAGGAGGCCACCGCGCATCTGCGTATCACGGTCAAGGATCAGGACGAGGCCAAGGCCGGCCGGGGATTCTCCAACGTCACCCAGGAGCTGGCCCTGGGCGGCTACGCCGGGTTCCACACCACCGGGCCGCCGACCGCGGCCAGCGCCTACGGCATCTACTGGCCGGCGTTCGTCCCGGCCGGCCTGGTCACCCAGACCGTGCACCTGCCCGACGGCACCGAGCAAGTGGTTCCGCACACCCCCGGCGTCGCCGCCGGCCCGCAGCCCTCCGGGAATGAGCCCGCGCCGGTCCTCGGGAACGGGCCCGCGCCGGTCCTCGGGAACGGGCCCGCGCCGGCCCAGGGAAACCCGCCCGGCCCGGCGGAGAGCTCGCCCGCCCGGGTCGCGGTCCCGCTCGGCCGGATCGTGGGGGCACGGTCCGGTGACAAGGGCGGCAGCGCCAACGTCGGCCTGTGGGCCCGCGACGATCGGGCCTACGAATGGCTGCGCCGGGAGCTGACCGTGGACCGGTTCCGCGAACTGCTCACCGAGGCCGCCCACCTCGGCGTGCAGCGTTACGAGCTGCCGAACCTCCGCGCCCTCAACTTCGTCGTGGCGGGCCTGCTCGCCCCCGGCGTAGCCGCCACCACCCGGCCGGACGCCCAGGCCAAGGGCCTGGGGGAGTACCTCCGCTCCCGCGTCGTCTCTGTACCGCGGGACGTGGCCGAGGAGGTCACCGGCGCATGACGGCCGCCCCCCGCCAGCGAGCCCAGCAGGCCCGGGCCGCGAGCGACGGCCATATCCGGGTGGTCCAGGCGGCCGCGGACTGGCCGGATGTGGTTCCCTTCTGGTCATGACCCCCACTGACGATGCTGCTGCCGGCGGCGCGCCGCCGGACTGGTTCACGACCGCGCTCGCCACTTCTGCCGAACTGGGCCGGGCGGAGGTGGACGGCGCCGCGATCGCCTACCGGGCCTGGGGGCAGCCGGGCGGCCCCGGGATCGTGCTGGTGCACGGCGGCGCGGCGCACTCCCGCTGGTGGGATCACATCGCCCCGCTGATGACGCCGGGCCGCCGGGTCGCCGCGCTGGACCTGTCCGGGCACGGGGACAGTGGGCGGCGGGAGACCTACAGCCTCGACTCCTGGGCGCGCGAGGTGCTCGCGGTGGCCGACGCGGCCGGGATCACCGCCCCGCCCACCGTGATCGGGCACAGCATGGGCGGGTTTGTCACGCTCCGGCTGGCCAGCCTGTACGGCTCCCGGATCGCCGGGGCGGTGATCGTCGACTCCCCGGTCCGCGACCTGACTCCGGAGGAGCAAGCGGCCCGGGAGCACCGCGCGTTCGGCCCGCTGCGGGTCTACCCCACCCGGGAGGCGGCCATCGCCCGGTTCCACCCGGTCCCCAGCCAGCCCACGCTGCGCTACATCACCCGGCACGTGGCCGAGACGTCCGTCCGGGAGACCGACGGCGGCTGGACGTGGAAGTTCGACCCGCGCATCTTCGGCCGCTCGCAGCTGGGCACGCACCTGCTGACGCGGCTGGACTGCCGGGTGGCGCTGTTCCGGGCCGAGTACGGCATCATGTCCCAGCAGATGAGCGAGGTGATGTACGACCGGCTGGGCCGGGTGGCCCCGCTCATCGAGATCCCCGCCGCCGGCCACCACGTGATGCTGGACCAGCCCATCGCGCTCGTCGCCGCGCTCCGCACGCTGCTGTCGGACTGGGACCACTCCCGGCCCGGCCTCCCCGGCGCCACCGCCCCCGGCGCGATAACCCCGTCGGCCTAGCCGGCTGCGGGCCCGGGCGGGGGCACGCCGATCGGGTTGGCGTAGGGGACCTCGCGGGCGCAGGCCTGCGCGAGCGGCAGGAGGGCCTCCGCGACCTCCGCCGTAGCGTCCGCCCCGATCTGCTGCCACGGCCTCGCGGCGGCCCGGTCGGTGGCCTCCTCCACGGCAGCGTACGCTTCCCGGCCCGCGGCGGTGATCTCGCCGTCCGGCCTGATAAGCCCCCGCTCCGTCAGCCGCGCCCGGGCAGCATCCCACTGCTCGTCGGTCCAGCCGCGGATGGGCTGGAGGTCTTCGCGCCGCATGTTCAGGTCGCAGCGCAGGACCAGGACCTCGCACCCGTCGGTGCCGGCCGCCGTCAGGGCCGCGAAGTGCCCATCGCCCCGATGCTCACGCAGGATGGTGGCCGCCTGCCACAGGCGGGCGAGCGCACCGTCGTCCTCGGCCAGCGTGCTGTCCGGTTGCGGCAGCGCGGTGTTGGCCGCCGCCAGCACCCGCCCCCCGCAGTCCAGGCCGGCTGTGACCTGGCCCAGCCGCTCCGCGGCCAGCACGGTCTCCTTCTCCAGCCCGGCCAGCAGGCGGCGCAGCGCCACGTTCGCGCCGTCCTGGCGGGCCTGCAGCGCCGTGGCCGGCGGGGCAAGCGCCCAGACCGCGGGGATCGCGCGCTCGACCATGGCCGGAGCGAAGTTGTAGAACGATGCGGTCACGACCTCCGGGCCGACGGGCCCCAGTGGCGCGGCCCGCCCCGCGAAGTACCCCCGCCAGAATCCGCGCAGGCCGGCCGCCTCGAACGCTGCCCGCGCCTCGGGCGCGAAGTACGTCACCGCGTGGACCGGCTCGAACAGCGTCCACATCGCTCGCGGGCTCCACGCCACCTCGGCCACAACCGCCTCCTCCGCGCGCCCTGTCTCCGTCAGCACGGCGCCCCCGCCAGCGTACGACGCCTGGCCCGAGATGACCCGGGGCGGCTTTCCCGCACCGATCTGGGGAAGCCGCCCCGCGCAGCCCGCCGCGCTGGCGTTGATCGGCAGGTGCGTGAAGTTCGGGCTGCCCAGAAAAGGCACCGGCCGCGGCGGGCGGGTGCCGCGGCCGGTGCCCAGGCCGTTGATGACCGAGCCGCTCAGCGCCCGAGCTGCTCGATCTTGTCCTTGAACAGGGTGGTGGCGATGGCGGCTTTGTGCGGCTGGCCCTTGAGGAAGGCCTGGGCGAACTTCTTGGCCTGGTCGTAGGCGACCTTGCCGGGCAGTGGGGGCTCGTTCGGGTCGACGTCGATGTCGATGATGGCCGGGCCGTTGAAGGCGAGTGCGTCCTTGATCGCCGGTTCGACCTTCTTGGGGTTGTCGACCTTCGCGCCGTAGCCGCCGCAGGCGGTGGCCCAGGCTGCGAAGTCCGCGACCGGCTGCGGGAACCGGACCCCGTATTCGGGGTAGCCGAGGACCATCTGCTCCCACAGGATCTGCCCGAGCGAGCCGTTGTTGTTGATGATCACCTTGACCGGCAGCTGGTTGCGGACCGCGGTGAGGAACTCGGCCATCAGCATCGCGAAGCCGCCGTCGCCGACGTAGGCGATCACCTGCCGTCCGGGGAAGGCGTGCTGGATGCCGATCGCGTACGGCAGCCCGGGGGCCATCGTCGCGAGGTTCCCCGACAGGTAGAACTGCCGGTTCCCGCGGATCGTCCAGTGCCGGGCCGCCCAGGTCGCGATCGTGCCGCTGTCACAGGTCAGGATCGCGTCGTCGGCGGCGAGGTCGTCGAGCACACCGACCGGGTACTGCGGGGCGATCGGGCTGCGCTTGGGTGATTCCAGGTCGTCCATGTCCTCTCGCCACTTGGCCATCGCCTTCTGGTACTTCTCCAGGTGGCCGCGGTCGGACTTGCGGGTCAGCAGCGGGATCAGCGCCTGCAGGCTCTCCTTCGCGTCGCCCACCACGGGTACCTCGGTGGGCATCCGGACGCCCGCCCGGGTGGGGTCGGCGTCGATCTGTACCACCCGCACCTTGCCGGGCTGCGGCAGGTGCTGGGTGTACGGGAAGTTCGTGCCGACCATGAACAGCGTGTCGCAGTCCTCGACCAGATCCTCACCGGGCCGGGTGCCCAGTAGCCCGATCCCACCCACCGCGTACTCGGAGTCATCCGGGATCACCGCCTTGCCGGCCAGGGTCTTGATGACGGGCGCGCCGAGCCGGTCGGCCACGGTGAGCACCTCCTCGCGGGCGTGCAGCGCGCCGGCCCCGGCCAGCACGGCGACCTTCTCGCCTTCGTTCAGCACCCGGGCGGCGGCCTCCAGGTCCTCCATCCGGGCGCGGCCGGGCGGGGGCAGGTAGATCGGTGCGGTCGCCGGCGGCCGGGCCGGCGCCACGTGCTGGTACGGGTCCTCGTTCGCGTCGGCCACCTGCAGGTCGTTGGGGAAGCTCAGATGCGCGACGCCGCGGCGGGCCAGCGCGGTGCGGATCGCGATGTCCACCACCCCGGGCAGTTGCGCGGGGTTCTCGACCACCAGGTTGTACTCGGCCACATCGGCGTACAGCTTGTCGGTGTGCACCTCCTGCTGGTAACCGGTGCCCAGCACGGAGGTCTCCTGCATCCCGGTGATGGCCAGCACCGGCATGTGGTCCAGCTTGGCGTCGTACAAGCCGTTCAGCAGGTGAATGGCACCGGGACCGGACGTGGCCAGGCAGACGCCGAGCTTGCCGGTCGCCTTGGCGTAGGCGGTGGCCATGAACGCGGCGGCTTCTTCGTGGTGCACGAGGAAGAACCGCACCCGGTCGGAGTGCCGGCGGAAGCCTTCCATGATCCCGTTGATGCCATCACCAGGCAGGCCGAAGACCGTGTCGACCCCCCACTCAGCCAGCCGCTCGATCAGCAGCTCGGATGCGATCTGCGCCATTAGCTCTCCTTTAGTACGGCAAGGGCTGGAGGTATCCGGATCAATCCGAGGACCGGCTACCCGGCCCCGCAAACCGGCAAACCGTGCCCTGGCAATTCGCCCGGCGGCCCAAGCAGGGCCGCGTGCGGTCCGGCCTGATCCCGCGTGGCGCAGTCCGGAGTGCTGCGCGGCAAGCTGGTCCTGGACGCCCGGAGCTGACGGCCTGCCGTTTGTGCCTGGCCGGCGCGGGTAGGCGCCCCGGCGCGCCCGTCAGTGGCGGCCGCGAGCGTGGCACCGGCCGGGCCCGGCCGAAGCGGACCCGACGAGGAGGAGAAGAGCGTGCAGATCGGCTACAAGCTGGCTACGGAGGCCAGCGTGGCCGAGCGGGTCAGCCAGGCCATCCGGACCTAGCTATCCTGCTCTCAGCGAGGCGGGCAGGCAGGCCCGGCGAGAGGAGCACACGGTGCGGGCGGTGGCGCAGCGGGTCAGCCAGGCCAGCGTGGCCGTCGACGGGCAGGTGGTGGGGGCCATCGGCGAGCCAGGCCTGCTCGTCCTGGTGGGGGTCACCCACGATGACACGCCGGAAAAGGCCGCGAAGCTGGCGGCCAAGCTGTGGCACCTGCGCATCCTCGACGGGGAGAAATCGTGCTCCGACATCGCGGCGCCGCTGCTCGTCATCAGCCAGTTCACGCTGTACGCCGACACCCGTAAGGGCCGCCGGCCCTCCTGGCTGGCGGCCGCGCCCGGCCCGGTAGCCGAGCCGCTCGTCGGCGCGGTGGTTTCCGCCCTGCGCGATCTCGGGGCCCGCGTCGAGACCGGCATATTCGGCGCCGACATGAAGGTCAGCCTGGTCAACGACGGTCCCGTCACCATTTTCCTGGAACTGTGACCCAGCTTCCTGAAACTGTGACCTGGCTTCCGGGAACTGTGACCAGGCTTCGCCCGGGATGACGAGGACGGCCCGTCCGATGCTCGCGAGGCCCGCGGCCGATCACGGCTTGCGCGCCACTGCCCCGTACGCGCCGACCTCCGACGCCGCCGGCCGAGGCTGCGGCTCGTCGTCGGCCCGCCACTGCGTCATGAGCTGGATCCCGGGCGGGACGAGCTCGAGCCCGTCCAGGAACCGCACGAACTCATCCTTACTGCGGTACTGGAACGCGATGCCCGCACTGCGGTAGCTGCGGTCGGTACCGACGTCCTCGTGGTAAAAGTCCCGGGTCGGGTGCTGAACGGCCAGGTAGCTTCCGGCCGGCAGGGCGCCGGTCAGGCGGGCCACGATGCCATAGGGGTCATCCTCGTCCGGGATGAAGTGCAGCACGCCGAACAGGGTCAGCGCGATGGGCTGGGACAGATCCAGGGTCTCCCGCACCCGGCGGTCGGCCAGGATCTTGTCCGGATCGCGGAGATCGGCGTGGATGTAGGCGGTGGCCCCTTCGGCGTTGCTGGTCAGCAGAGCGCGCGCGTGGGCCAGCACGATCGGGTCGTTGTCGACGTAGACCACCCGCGCGTCCGGTGCGCTGGCCTGGGCGATCTCGTGCACGTTGGGGCTGGTGGGCAGCCCGGTTCCGATGTCGAGGAACTGGCGGACGCCCGCCTCACGGGCCAGGTAGGCCACCACGCGGCGCATCAGCGCGCGGTTTTCCCGCATCGCGGTGGCCAGGTGCGGGTTGGCCTCCATGGCCTTGGCCGCGGCCCGGCGGTCGGCTTCGAAATTGTCCTTGCCGCCGAGGATGAAGTCGTAGATGCGAGCCGAGTGCGGCACCGAGGTATTGACGTCGGGCAACTGCTCACCAGGATCGACACCGCGGAAATTCCACCCATCGCTCTGCGAGCTGCTCATTCCGCCGCCCACCGCGGCCGCCCGGCTGCGCCCGGCATCCGCCTGTCTCGCATGTGATCGCCTTCTCCGTTGTGCTGAGAGAGCCGATCCTAACCTGATTTGGGGCATTATGAACGGCTGGACACCAGCGAGGCGAAAACCACCGTGCTGCTCAGGTAGTGGCCGGTGGCGTCATCGAAATCGCCGCCGCACGTGATGAGCCGCAGGGCCGCATTGCTGGTCGGGCCGTAGACCGTACGGGACGGGAAACCGGCCTTGCTGTACTGGCGCACGCCGGTCACGCGGAACACCGCCGTGGTCCCATCGGCCAGCCCGACGTCCACCTCGTCCCCGGGACGGATCGCGCCGAGCCGGTAGAACACCGACGGCCCCTTGTGGGTGTCGATGTGGCCGACGATGATGGACGGCCCGATCTGCCCGGGGGTGGGGGAGTACTCATACCAGCCGGCCTCACTGGGCTGCCCGAACAGCGGCGGGACCTGCATTGTGCCGTCGCTGGCCAGCCCGAGGTGCAGCAGCTTCGAGCTGATGCCGACGGCGGCGACGGTCAGGGTTTCGGGCACCGAGCGCGGCAGCGTGGGCCCCTCGGCCGCCTCCAGTTGCTGAGCGGTCTCACCCGACCAGGGCAGCGGCAGCGACGAGGCCGGGGCCTTCCCGCCGGTGGCTCCCGGCGTGGCCGGGCCCGTGCTGCCGGCGGCCGCCTGGCCCGGCTGCGGCGCGTGGTGCTGACTGCCGAGGGCCACGCCGACGGCGGTGCCGCCACCGACAATCAGGACGGCGGCCGCAATTAAAGCGCCCTTCCGGCTTCTCCGGGCTCCGCGAAACGCAGCGAATCGGCCAGAATTGTCCTGCGTGCGGGCCATCGAAGCTCCGATTCTCGCTGGGCCAGCTGGCCCGGCCCATGCCATTCGGCAAAATGCATTGCCGGATAGCCGAACCGGTTTCCGCCGGGCGCCGTTTCCCTTCATAGAGCGGTAAGACGGCGGCTGGGGCGTCTGTCTCTATGTACGCATACCGGTCCACGCGAGTTCAATGGAGGCATCATGAAGCTCCACCGGAAGGCCGGTGCCCGTCTCGCCCGCAGCCTGGCCGTGGCCTGTTTCGCCGTTTCGGCGGGGCTTTTCTCCGCTGCCGCGCTGGCCGGCCCGGCGCTGGGCACGACCGCGCGGCCCGCTACCTTAACGGTGTCGAACCAGGACCGCGCCTTTATGGCTGCGGCGGCCCAGGCCAACATCGCCGAGCTGTCCATTAGCAGGAGCGCGGAGCTGAGAGTGGAGGAGCCGCTGGACGGGGTGGCCGCCCGTTACGTCAGCGACCACACCAAGGCGCTGGCTGAGCTGCGGCAGCTGTCCGCTATACTCAACGTCCCGATCCCGGCCAGCCCCAGTTCCCAGCAGCTGGCGGAGGCGTCCCAGATCGAGTCGCAGTCCGGGACCAACCTCGCCGTCGCGTTCGCCCAGGCCAGCATCGTCGCCCACGAGCAGGCCATCGCGCTGTTCCAGCAGGAAGTGACCGACGGCAGCAACTGGAAGGTCAGGGACTACGCCAGCGCGGCCATGCCGATGCTGAATATGCACCTCAAGCTGGCTGAGCAGGCCGCGTCCGAGCTGGGGGTGTCGGTGAGCAAGATGCCTCAGGGCGCCCCGCAGACCGGGGGCGGGGGGACTGCCGGCCTGCAGCAGGGGTGGATGTTCGGTCTCGGCGGCGTGGCCCTGCTGGCCGGCCTGGGCCTGCTCATTCAGCTCCGCCGGGCCGGCGGACTTACGCCGCCCGGCTGACGCTCAGGCCGACGGGCTGAACTCGGCCCGTACGCCGAGCAGGCGCACGGGGCGGCGGCCGGTGAACTTTTCCAGAGCGGCCAGCGCCGCCTGCCGGATCGGCTCCGCGTCCACGGTGGGCGCGGCCAGCGGCTGGCCGTGTGTCTGGGTGATGAACGGCGCGTACCGGACTTTGACAACGACCCGGACAGCGGGCCGCTGCTCCATGGCCAGCTCGTTCGCCACCACCCCGGCCAGCCGCGCCACCTCCTCCACGACCCGCGCCCAGTCCCCGATGTCCTCCTGGAAGGTGACCTCGCGGCCGTGTGACCGGGCCACGTAGGGCCCGGCGTCGACCTCGCGCCCGCCGCGGCCCTGCGCGGTCAGCACCAGCCACGGCCCGGTGGCCGGACCGAACTGCTGGGCCAGCGCGCCCGGGTCGGCTGCGGCCAGCTCGCGCACCGTGTGCAGGCCGAGGTCCCGCAGCCGCCGGCCGGTCTTGGCGCCGATGCCCCACAGCGCGTCGGTGGGCCGGTCGCCCAGCACCTCGAACCAGTTCTCGCCGGTCAGCCGGAAGACCCCCGCGGGCTTGCCGAACCCGGTGGCCAGCTTGGCCTGCAGCCGGTTCTGGCCGATCCCGACCGTCGCGTCCAGCTGCGTGGCCGCCCGGACCCGCTGCTGCAGCCTGCGGGCGAAGCCTTCCGGGTCAGCGTCGTCGATGCCCAGGAACGCCTCATCCCAGCCCAGCACCTCCACGACCGCGCCGGACGCCCGCAGCACCGCCATCACCTCGGCGGAGACCGCCTCGTAGGCCTCGCGGTCCACCGGCAGGAACGTCGCCCCGGGACAGAGCCGCGCCGCCGTCCGCAGCGGCTGCCCGGAGTGCACCCCGTAGACGCGGGCCTCGTAGGAGGCCGTGCTGACCACGCCGCGCTGGGCCGGATCGCCTTCCCCGCCGACGATCACTGGCTGGCCGCGCAGCTCAGGATGGCGCAGCACCTCGACCGCCGCGATGAACTGGTCGAGGTCCATGTGCAGGATCCAGGCCGCCACGTCTTCTTCCTACCCCAGCCCGGTTGCTACCTCAGCCCGGTGGCTACCCCAGCACGGTGAAGAAGTCCCTGGTCCAGCCGGTGATGTACTGGTTGGGCGGCCGGACCTGACCGGGGATCGCGGCGGTCAGCGGGCCACCCGGGACGGCCGCGACGTCGAGCTGGACCCATTCGGGGTTGATGTCCAGCTCCATCGCGATCCGTGCGCCCCGGCTGGCCAGCGCGGCGGCCAGATCGGCGGGGCTGGCGGCCATGCTGCCCGCGAACAGCAGGTCACCATAGGAGTCTTGGCCGACCGCGCTGCGGGCCACGTCCTCGCCGCCGCCGAGGGTGGCGCCCCACAGGCCCGGGTCGGCCGACGCCGCCGTCGGCTGGCCCCGGTAGACGAGCGGCTGCAGGTTCTGCCGGACGCTGTAGACCGCCTCACCCGGCGCGGGCACGCTGCTGCCCCAGATACCGATCCGGGCCTGGCCCGAGCGATCGATGACCAGGCTGGCCAGGCCAGGGCGCAGCGCGACGATCACGTGGCCTTCCTGCTCGTAGCCGCCCGCCCCGGTGGACAGCTGGAACCCGCCGTTGAAGGCGGCGAGCAGCCGCCGCCGTTCGGCGCCGGTCACCGCCGGGCCCGCTCGTACCAGTCCCGCCGCCGCGGGACCTGGATCCTCGCTGCCGTTGTGCAGCACGTACTGCACCGGGCCGCGGAAGCCGGCCACCGTTACCACCGATCCGTCCGCGGCCCGCACCCGGGAGATCACGACCTGCGGCACTGGCGTCGGCGTCGGTGTCGGCGTCGGGGCCGCCTGGGCGGACGGGCTGCGTATCGGGGCTGATGGCGCAGCGTGGCTGGTGGCCTCCGGCGGGGAGGCCGCCGGGGACAGCGAACTGCACGCCGCCGTCCCGCAGGCGGCCAGTCCCACGGCCAGCGCGGCGGCCAGCCGCGAGCGGTTTGTCCGCGGCTCGCTACGGCGGCCAGATCTGTTGGTCACCTGGACAAGGATGCCGTGTGCGGATGACGCCGTCCTGACGACCGGGCTTCTGACCCGGAACCGGGTCAGCGACCGGTACCGTCCTCGCACGCGTCGGCGTACGTGAGCAGCGCCGCCGCGAGCCGGCGGGCCTCGTCGGCGGTCAGCCCGGCCCAGGTCCCGTCTTCCCCGTAGCCGGAGGCGCTGATGGCGAAGCTGACCCGCCGGGCCGGCGGATTGGCCCCGCCGAGGGTGAGCTGGCCAACCTGGATCGCCCGGCCGCACGCGGTCCGGAAACGGATCCGGTCGCCGGTGTCCTCGCGGCTGGAGTTCCTGCTGTGCATGGGATGCCTCCGCGACTTCCTGCCGTGGTACCCGAAGGGGTACACAAGGGAGAGCATCCGGCGCGGTCCATCCATTCCGGCGTGCGGCCCCCGGCGGCGGGCGGCCCCGGGCGGCGGGCGGCCCCGGCGGCGGGCGTCGCCGTGCCATCATGGATCAACCCACTGGGCAACTAGGGATGGGGTCATGATCAGCGGCGTGATCCCCGTGGCGCCGACCACGTTCGATGAGGACGAGAACCTCGATCTGGCCAGCCAGGCCCGGGTCACCGACTTCCTCATCAGCGCCCGCGCCGACGCGATCTGCATCCTGGCCAACTACTCCGAACAGTTCTCGCTCACCGACGCCGAGCGCGACCGGGTCGCCGCCCACGTCCTGGCGCACGCGGCGGGCCGGATTCCGGTTGTCGTGACCACCAGCCACTACAGCGCGCGGGTCGCCGCCGAGCGCAGCGAGCGCGCGCAGCAGCTCGGCGCGGCGATGGTCATGCTGATGCCGCCGTTCTTCGGCACCGCGATGGCCGCGGACGAGGCGGCGGTGGCTGACTACTTCCGCACCGTCGCGGCCGCGATCGATATCCCGATCATGATCCAGGATGCGCCGCTCAGCAGTACCCGGCTGTCCGCCGGCCAGCTCGCGGAGCTGGCCCGCGAGATCCCGGCCGTCCAGTACGTCAAGATCGAGACGCCGGGCGCCGCCGCCAAGCTGCGGGAGGTGATCCAGCTGTCCGGACCGGCCCTGCCCGGCCCGTTCGACGGCGAGGAGTCGGTCACCCTGCTGCCCGACCTGGACGCCGGCGCGCAGGGCACGATGCCGAGCAGCAGCATCCCGGACGTGCTGGGCCAGGCGGTCCGCCTCTACCGCGCCGGAAACCGGGAAGCGGCGCTGACCCTGTGGGAGGAGTACCTGCCGCTGATCCACTACGAGAACCGGCAGTGCGGCCTGCGCGCCGCCAAGGTGCTGCTACACGAGGCCGGTGTCATCCGCAGTGCGGCGACGCGGCGGCCGCTCGGCCCGCTGCCCAAGCCCGCTCGCGAGGGCCTGCTCGAACTGGCCCGGCGCCGCGACCCGCTGGTGCTGCGCGGGCGTCCCGGCGGAGCCTGACCGGTAGCCCGGGGCACCTCGCCCGGGCGCTGGAGGCTGCGCTGGACACGCTCGCTGCACTGGCCGACGCGCACGGCGTCGACCGGCCGTACATGACCCTCATCACCGACCGGCTGGAGAGCCTCGGCTACGTCGAGCGCCGCCCGCACCCCGATGACCGGCGCAAGAAGGTCGTCGTCCTCACCGAAGCCGGCCGGGAGGCGGCCGAAGTCGCCGACCGGATCCTCGGCGAAGTCCCCGCGGAGCTGCGGGCCCTTGATCCCTCTCAGCTCGCCCAGCTGACCAGCATCCTCAGCCGGCTGAGCTTATCCGCTGCCGCCGTTGGCGGCTGACCGCCTACCGAGAGCAGAGCGTAAACCATGAATGTCCTGACCCAGGCCGACCCGGACGTCCGCGAGATACTGGCCACGATCGGGGACTCTTCCCTCAGCGCGGACACCCTCGAGCAGCTGCGTGGCCAGCCGCTCCGGGCGGCGGCGCCGTCGTCCGGAACGGTCGAGCACACCGACCACCTGGTGCCGGGACCGTCCGGCGGCCCGGACGTGCCCGCGGGTGCACCGGCCCCGGGACGCCCGCGGGACGCTGCCCTGCGTCTACTCCGTCCACGGCGGCGGCTTCGTCATGGGTTCCCACCTCGGCGACGGCCGGCTCGATTCCTGGTGCCCCGCGCTACGCTGCGCCGGGGTCTCTGTCGGCTACCGGCTGGCCCCCGAGACCCCGTTCCCCGGGCCGCTGGAGGACTGCTACGCCGGCCTGCGCTGGGTGCACTCCCACGCCGCCGAACTGGGCATCGACTCTTCCCGCACCGGGCTGATGGGCGGCAGTGCGGGCGGGGGACTGGTGGCCGGCCTGGCCCTGCTGGCCCGCGACCGCGGCGAGCTGCCGGTGGCGTTCCAGCTGCTCATCTACCCGATGCTCGACGACCGTCAGATCACGCCCTCCAGCCGCGCCGACCGGCCGGTCTGGCCCCCGGCCAGCAACAGGTTTGGCTGGATGTCCTATCTCGGCCACCAGTACGGCGGCGACGACGTCTCGCCGTATGCGGTGCCGGCCCGGGCCACCGACCTGGCCGCGCTGCCGTCCGCCTTCGTCATGGTCGGCACGCTGGACGGCCTGCTCGATGAGGACATCGACTACGCCCGCCGCCTGAGCGCCGCCGGTGTGCCCGCCGACCTGCATGTTTACGCCGGCGCCCCGCACGGCTTCGACACCATGATGGCTGGCGCCGCGGTGGCCCAGCGGGCCCGGCGCACCCTGGAGGCCTGGCTGAAGCCGCAGCTGCACCCCGACCGGTAATGCGGCGAAGCCTTCGTAACCGCTGGTCAGGCGAGCGACCGCTTCGTCAGGCCGCGAGCAGGGCGGCCACGGCGATGAGGATGGTGAGCCAGCCGAGCACTACCGCAGCCGTCGCGCGGGCGAATCCCCGCTCGCCGGTCCGGCGGATCTGACGGCGCGCCAGCTGCCCGAGGACGATCGCCGGGACGGCCGTGATGCCTGCGCTCAACGGCCCGGCGATCGCGCACACCAGGGCCGCGACGGCCGGCCGGCTTAGCCGTGGAAACGGGGGGGTGGGCGGATGCGCAGGCAGTCTCCCGAACGGGCCGACCGGCAGGTCGGCGGTGAGCGCCATCAGCTCACCGAAAGAGCGCGCGAGGAGGACCTGCTCCACCCGCAGGTCGAGCTCCGCTTTGGTCAGCCGGCCTGCCGCGAAAGATGTCTTGAGGACCTCAATCGAGCGCTCACGTTCCGTCACCGACGCCGGCATGCAGAGATAGTCCGCTGTCGCCATCCCTAAGCCCGGCCTGGTCGTCATCTGGGCCTCCCGTCAAGACGGCACAGCCCAGGATAACTTGGCCGCGGCCACGAACCCAGATCAGCCGGTGGAGGTCCGGGCCGCGAGGGCGGCAGCTAGGTCGTCGAGGTGCCGGGCCCTCCGTGAGATGCTCGCCCGGTTAGCGCCGAAAAGGCCTCAAGAGGGGCACCTGACGAGGCGCCGCGCCGCTGACCGCGGGTGGCAGACCAGGCCGGCCGTTGGCCGGCGCTCATCCGGCGCCCGGCATACCGGGCTCGGCTAACCCAGATCATTCATGCGGGCGGAGGGCTGGCCCGGGACGGCGGCTGAGCCGCTGAACGGTTCGTGATTTTACGGTTGGGGTATGACGGTGGCCCGGCTGGCGGGCCGGTGGCCGGGGGTTCCACGGGCCCCGGGGGGACTCCTTCCGTATCGCAGGGGTGGCTTTTCGCTGGTCAGGGTGCGTGCGGCAGGGCGGTGACCCGGGCCCAGGCGGTGGCGATGGCATCCGCCCAGGGCCAGGTAGCGGGGATTTTCAGCCGCTTGCGGCGGCCACCGCGGACCAGCTTCCCGGCGGCATGCAGGACCCGGTAACGCAACGTTTTTGGCTCGGCGCGGGCCAGGTCGCCGTCCAGGGCGAGCAGCCGCAGCCAGGACAGCAAGGCCGCGGCGATTAAAGCGGCGGCCAGCCACGCGGAATTCATCGCGAAATCATGCGAGGGGAACCGGCCGATCCCGCAGTCCTTCCCGGTCCTAATGCAGTCCTCAACCCGCGCGTGCACCCTGTGCGCAGCGTCGATATAGCCCAGCTGGGCCCGCCAGCCGCGCAGCCCGGCAGGCACGTTCGACACCCACAAGGAGTAACGCCAGCCGTCCTGGGTCTCAAACAAGCTCAGCTGGGCGCCGGGGTGCGGGCGCTCCCGGCGGGCAAAGACGCGCATGCTGGCGGGCCAGCCGTCCATCTGGTCTCCGTGAGGGCCTTCGCGCAGCAGCCCGGTCAGCTCGGTGACGTGGGCTTCTTCCACCCAGCACCGCGCATGCCCGCAGGACCGGTCCGCGCAGGCGGCAGCGGTCCGGCGCTCGCGCACCTGGCCGCGCTGATCGATGGCGATCTGCCAGGCCTCCGCCGGGACCAGCCGGATCGCGGCCCGCTCCCGGGCGCCCAGCTCCCAGCCGACGGAGTAGGTCAGCTGGTACCCGGGCCGGGACGCCAGCTGATCAAGGCGGGTGATCAGCCCATGGCTGGCCCCGGCCCCATCCGCAGTCACCATCAGCCGCCGCCGGAACTTCGGCGGCAGCGCCGCGATCGCATCACCGAGCACCTGCAGGTGATCCGCGGTGGTATTCGACCCGGCGCTGCCGCGGCGCATCATCCCGGCCAGCGGCTCATCGGTGTTATCGCAGTACCCGAGCAAGGGATGATGGCCAAAGCCCTTGAAGTTCGGCTCCGCCAGCTCCTTATCGGAATGCGCCGGGGTGACGGTGGCGTCCAGCCGGATGCAGGTCACGCCCTGCAGGACCTTGTCCGCGATCCGCACGCCGGGCAGGGCGCCATGACGGGCCTCGATCGCCGCCCAGGCCTGGCGGCGGGCGCCGTTCACTGCCCTGGTAATCCGGGCCAGGGCCTGCGGGCCGCCCGCGGCGATCTCATCCAGCGTCCGCCACGTGGTCGGCACCGAGGCGACCAGGCCGAACAGCTCTTTCTGATCGGCCAGCACCCGGAAGCCGCTGATCACCTCGCTGCCGTCCGCGATCGCGCAGGCCAGATCCGCCGTCACCCGCCCGCGGTCGTGGATCAGCAGCCGCGGCGAGGCCAGCGCCCGCGACAGGCCCCCGGTCAGCCCGGTCTTGTCGGCCAGCTGGCGCAGCAGGGCCAGCCCGGCGTGCGACACGATTCCCTGACCGTCGGCAGTGACGTCCAGGCCCTGCGACCAGCCGGTAGCATGCACTTCGAAAGTGCTCCTCGATCTGGGGACTGATAAGGGCTTCGACACTCTTATCGTCCCAGTTCAGGAGCACTTTTCATTGCTGGCGCGCCGACCAGCCACGGCTCCACCGTGAATAGCCAGGGCTAACGTTTCGGCTATCGCTACAAATGTATGAAGTTAGCCGTATTCATAGGCGCTCGGCGTATGTGGCCGGTATAAATCTCGAAGTGAGCGCGCGGCGGTTCCGGCGGGCTCGTTCCCGGCGAATCCTCAGCCAGGAGGAAGGAGAAAACCGGGCGTGCGCCCTCATTTTTCCTGGTCCCCAGGAAAACCAATCGCCCTTAGCGCCGTCGCGGTCCTCGCGGCAGGCTTTCTGGCCGCCTGCAGTAGCAGTAGCAGTAGCAGCTTGGATGTCAGCACCACCTCAGCGGCGGGCAAACCGACGGGACCTATCATCATCGGTGCGTCGCTGTCCCTGACCGGCACCGCCGCGAATGACTTCTCGGCTGACGGCCAGGCGTTCGAGAAGGGGTACGAGCTGTGGGCCAAGGACGTCAACGCGCACGGCGGCATCCTCGGCCGGCGCGTCAAGCTGGTCATCCTCAACGATGACAGCTCGCCGGAGACGGCGGTCACCAACTACCAGACGCTGATCGGCTCCGACCACGTGGACCTGACCTTCGGGCCGTTCTCCTCGGTGCTGAGCGCGCCGGCGTCGACGGTCGCCGCGCGGTACGGCATGGCGTTCGTGGAAGGCGCCGGCGGTGCGCCCTCTGTCTTCGACACGCCCTCCAACCAGGCTGACCACAATGTGTTCGACGTGAGCCTGCCGGTCGCCGACGAACTGGTCCCGTTCGTGCAGTGGATCGCCTCGCTGCCGTCGAGCGAGCGGCCGAAGACCGCGGCCTTCCCGATGGCCGAGGACCCGTTCGCCGACCCGCCGGTGGAGCTCGCCCAGACCGAGCTGAGCGCGCTGGGGGTCCAGCCGGTCTACTCCCAGGTCTTCCCCGAGCTGGCCTCGGCCTACAAAGCGCCGGCCGACCAGGTGGCCAGCCTCAAGCCCGATCTCGTGGTGCTCGGTTCCACCGACGTGCCGACGGTCCAGGCCTTTATGCAGCAATTCGAGCAAGAGCACTACACACCTAAGATGTTCATCGCCGCGGCCGGCCCGGACCAGGGGACCGCGTTCACCTCCGCGGTCGGCGCCGGCAACGCTGACGGGATGATGGTGCCCGACGGCTGGTTCCCCGGGTTCGACAACGCGGCGAGCCAGAAGATGGTCAACGAGTACGTCGCCGAGTACGGCGGCAGCGCGTCCGGGGTCAATGCCGACGTGGCCGAGGCCTATTCGGTCGGCCAGGTGATGGCTCAGGCGGTCACCGCGACCGGCGGCACCGATAACGCGAAAATCATCACCTACCTGCACAGCGGCGTCACGCTGGACAGCGTGCAGGGCCCGGTGAAGTTCGACGCGCTGGGGGAGAACGGCGCCGCGGCAGCCTTCGTCTTCCAGTGGCAGGGCAATAACTTCACCCAGGTTCTGCCGTCCAATGCCACCGGAAGCACACCCATCATCGCCACCAAGCCGGCCTGGAACGGGAACGGCTGAGATGGCGACAGGAACCCATATTGGAGCCGTCGGACGCGCTGGCCGTAAGGTGCTTCCGCCGTGTCATTTCCGTCGTAATGCGGCGGCCTGAAGACAGCGTGTAACCAGCGAGGACATGGCATGGCAGACCGCAGGGTGATGGGCCGGGAATTGCGCGCCCATAACGTCATTAAGAAGCACGCCAAGAAATCGACGGCCATCCAATTCCGCGGATTGCGGGCGCGGGCCATGCAGGACTGGCCGGTGTCCTATCGGCTGATGGCCGTGATCGTGGTGGCGCTGATCATGGGCCTGGTATTCGGTGGCCTGCGGGTGGCGGCGGCGGCGAACAGCGCGGCCGGATTCGGCCGCGTGACCCAGCTGGCCAACCTCGGGCAGCAGGTCACCGGCCTGGTCCAGGCCCTGGAGAACGAACGGGACGAGACGGCCGGGGTCGTCCCGGCCTCCAGTCCCCAGGCCGTGGCGGAGGCCGTCCAGCGCTATTACACGGCGACGGACGCAGCCGCCGGCCCCGTCAAGGCGCTGGCCGCCGGTATCGGCGGTTCCTTCCCGGCGAACATTCAGGCCCGGGTGGCCACGGTGGTTTCCGTGATCGATCACCTGGGGGAGCTGCGCAGCACGGCCCAGGCCAGCCAGTCCGCGCTGGCGGTGATCGCGGGTTACGCCACCCCCATCAGTGAAATGCTTTCGCTGAACGCCCAGATCGCGCAGGGCAACGCGGACGCCGGCCTCGCGAGCGACGTCCAGGAGCTCAACTCGCTCGCCATGGCGCAGGACCAGGCCACCCAGCAGCGCGCGATCCTGTACAACGCCCTGAAGCAGCAGCTTTTCGCCGATGGTGAGCTGCAGGCGCTCACCACCGCGGAGTCCGAGCAGGAGGGTGACCTGGCCGCGTTCGACACGACGGCAAGTGCGGCCCAGCAGAATTCTTTCCGCAACACCGTGGCCGGACCGCTGGTGAACGAGGCGGAGCTCATCGAAGAGTACGTCATCAGCGTCGACAGCTTGCAGACCAGCGCCCTGGGCATCAGCGCAAAGCAGGCTCCCCAGCTCTGGTACACGGATATGTCCGACACGGTGAACAAGACCCAGGGCGTCGAGCTGGGAGTGGCCAGATCCATCGTCGCGCGCAGCCGGTCGCTGCAGCGGGGCGCGGAGCGGTCCGCGCTCTTCACCGCCATCCTCACGGTGCTGATCCTGCTCCTGGTGCTGATCGCGGCGGTCATCGTGGCCCGGTCCCTGGTCCTGCCGCTGCGCCGGCTGCGGGCCGGCGCACTTGACATCGCCACGGTGCAGCTGCCGGAGCGGGTCCGGCGGCTGGGGGAGGCCCTGGACCCTTCGACGAGCATGGAAGTGGCGCCGATCGATGTGCTCTCCGCGGACGAGATCGGCCAGGTGGCTCGCGCGTTCGACCAGGTGCACGCCGAAGCGGTACGGCTCGCCGGCAACGAGGCGATGCTGCGGACCAGCTTCAACGCAATGTTCGTCAACCTGTCCCGGCGCAGCCAGTCGCTGATCGAGCGGCTGGCGCGCACGATCGACTCCCTGGAGCAGAACGAGGAAGACCCGGACCGGCTGTCCTCCCTGTTCGCGATGGACCACATGGTCACCCGGATGCGGCGGAACTCCGAGAACCTTCTGCTGCTCGCCGGGCACGAGAGTGCACGAAAGTGGAGCGAACCGGTGTCGCTCGCGGACGTGATCCAGGCTGCGACAGCGGAGATCGAGCAATACCAGCGGGTGACGCTCAACATTCAGCCCGGGGTCGCGGTCTCCGGGCACGCGGCGTCCGACGTCGTGCACCTGCTTGCCGAGATCATCGAGAACGCCACGGTCTTCTCCCCCAAGGACACGCAGGTGCGTGTGTCGGCCCAGCAACTGACCAGCGGGGGCGTGCTGATCGAGGTCAGCGACAACGGGGTCGGCGTTTCCGAGGCCCGGATGGCGGAGATGAACCGGCGACTGGACAACCCGCCCGTCATCGACGAGTCGGTATCCCGCCACATGGGGCTGTTCGCCGTTGCGCACCTGGCCGAACGGCACGGGGCGCGGATCCGGCTGCGCCCCGGATCCCCTGGCGGGCTGACTGCTCTGGTGTGGCTGCCGGACAGCCTCATCGAGCGGGTCATCCGCCCGTTCGGCGGGTGGGCGCAACCGCCTGCGGCTGCTGGGGTCGACGTCCCCGCCGGGCAAGCGAACGGCCGCCACACCATCGCGGTGAGCACCGATACGAATGGCCAGTCGGCCGCACGGCCGTTTGTTTCGAATGGCCAGGCCGGCCGGACGGACGCCTACGCCGTGTCCGCGCCGGTCAGCCCGGGCCGGCGCGAGCCGATGCAGGCCGCCAGCCCGCCGACGTCGAACTGGTTTCGCAGCCGCCAGCCGTCCGCGGGCAGCGCAGGGCGCCACGGCGGCAGGTCACCGGCGGCCGCCCCACAGGCCAGCGGGCCAGTGCGGTCAGATAGCTGGGCCGAAGGCCGGCATGCCGCTCAGATCATCGCCGATCCGGCCCGCGGCGACCACACGGTCGCCGGGCTGCCCGTGCGTGTCCCGCAGGCGAACCTCATTCGCGGATCCGCGGCCGGCGGCCGCCGCGCGGACAGCGCCGTCCCCGGCCGTCCGGCAGAAACTCACGAGGCGCAGACGCCGGCCGGGACGGGGCCGCAGCGATCACCTGAGATGGCGCGCAGCCTGCTGAGCGGGTTCCAGCGCGGAGCTCACCGGGCCGAAGGTGAAGGCCGGCCCCCCGCCACCGGAGAAGGAGCGGATCGTTGATGCGCGCATACCGCCAGGACCTGGGCTGGCTGGTCACCGACTTCACCACGCGGGTCGCGGATGTCGCGCACGCGGCCGTGATATCCGCGGACGGCGTCCCGCTGGCGCTGTCGGAGGACATTCCCACCGATTCCGCCGAATACTTCGCGGCCATCACCTCCGGGCTGGTCAGCCTCATGGAGGGCGCGGCGCGGATTTTTCAGGCCGGGCGGCCGGACCGGGCCCTGGTCGAGATGGAGGGCGGCCTGATGCTGGTCAAGGCGATCAGCGACGGCTCCAGCCTGGCGGTCCTGGCCGCGCGGGAGTGCGACACGGAGCTGGTCTCCTACGAGATGACGCTGCTGGTCGAGGCGGTCGGCGAGGTGCTGACCCCGGCGGGCCGCGTCCAGCCGGGGGCGTGAGCCCTGCCTCGGTACCTGCCCGGTAGTTGCCTCAGTACTTGTTCGCGACGAACAGCTTCTGGGCCGGGAACTTCGTGAGGATTTCGGTGCCGTAGTCGGTGACGACGACCTCCTCCTCGATGCGCGCGGCGGAGATGCCGTCGGAGGCCGGGCAGTAGGTCTCCATCGCGAAGACCATGCCCGCCTCGAGCTCGATCGGGTTCTCGAGCGAGTTGAGCCGTGAGATGATCGGCCGCTCGTGCAGGCCGAGGCCGAGCCCGTGCGCGAACTGCAGGCCGAAGGCCGCGAGCTCGCTGGCGAAGCCGAAGTCCTCCGCCCTCGGCAGGACCCGGGCGACGACGTCGGTCGAGACGCCGGGTTTGATGGCGTCGATCGCCGTATCCATCCACTCCCGCGCGCGGGAGTACGCGTCGTGCTGGCTCTCGGTCGCGCTGCCGACGCCGAAGGTGCGGTAATAGCAGGTCCGGTAGCCGTTGAAGGAGTGGATGATGTCGAAGAAGGCCTGGTCGCCGGGCCGGATGATGCGGTCGGTGAAGTTGTGCGGATGCGGGTTGCAGCGCTCGCCCGAGATCGAGTTGACCGCCTCCACCTGGTCGCTGCCCAGCTCGTACAGTCGCTTGTTCGCGAGCGCGACGATCTCGTTCTCGCGCACGCCGGGCTTGAGCACCTCGACGATGTCCTGGTAGACGCCATCGACCATCGCCGCCGCCTGGTTGAGCAGCATGATCTCGTCCGGCGACTTGATGACCCGGGCGTCGAGCATGGCCTGCTGGGCGTCGCGCACCGCGATGCCCTGCCGCGCCAGCTCGAACAGGAACGGGGGCTCGACGATGTCCAGGCCGAGTGGAGCGTCAGCGACCCCGGCCTCCGTGAGCAGCGACTTGATCTCGGTCACCGCGTCGCGCATGAGGCCCGCCTCGGGGGCGACCGCACCGCGGAAGCCGAGGAACCCTGGTCTCCAGTTCTCGTCCGGAAGCCATTTGGAGTACAGCTTGTGATGCCGCACCGCCGAGCCGAAGTCCCACAGGATCGGGTCGCGGTCCCGGAACAGCAGGGCGTAGCGGATCATTTTGTCGCCGAGCGCGCCGCCGATCCAGGTCTGCGTCGTGTAGCGGATGTTGTAGAAGTCGAAGAGCAGGAAGGCGCCGCACTCGCTCGCCGCCAGTGCCGCCTTGGCCCGCGCGATGCGGTATTCGCGCAGCCGGGCGAAGTCGACGCGCTCCTCGTAGTCGACCCCCATGTGGCCGGGGGCGCCGAGGGGCCGCACCCCCGCCGGACGCGACGATGGGGTCATGACGTCCCCGGGCCAGTGCCGGGCGCCGGGCGGCGCCTGCCGGGGGAGCGAGTCCTGGCTGCCGCCGTCTCGGGACGGGAGGTCACCGGCGCAACCCTATCCGGCCTCGCCGGCCGAGGCGGATCGCCCGGGAAGAAGGCCTGCATGTCTTGTCACAAGCCTTTAATATACGGCCCCATTGTCGAAATGGGCGCGGCCAGACGATCCTCGGGGCCTTACCTCCAGAACGGCTGATCGCTTCCCTGGATGGCTGGACAGCATCCTATGACTTACGGTCCTGCCGCCTATGACTTAGGTCCTGCCGCTGCGCAGCCCGGGCTGGCAGGATGGCAGCATGGACCAAATACAGCTTGAGAAGATCCGCTCCGGCCAGGGCTTTTTTGCTGCCCTTGATCAGAGCGGCGGTAGCACGCCGAAGGCGCTCGCCCATTACGGCATCGCCGAGAGCCGCTACCACTCCGAGGATGAGATGTTCGGCCTCATCCACGCCATGCGGACGCGCGTCGTCACCAGCCCGGCCTTCGACGGCTCGCGCATCGTGGGCGCGATCCTGTTCGAGCAGACGATGGAGCGGGACGTGCAGGGGGTCCCGACGGCACAGTATCTGTGGGACGAGAAGCAGGTCGTGCCCTTCCTGAAGATCGACAAGGGGCTCGCCCCGGAGCAGTCCGGTGTCCAGCTCATGAAGCCGATCGACGCGCTTGACGACTTGCTCGAGCGGGCGAACCGGCACCGGATGTTCGGCACCAAGATGAGATCGGTGATCAAGGACGCCGACAAGGACGGGGTGAACGCCATCGTCGATCAGCAGTTCGCGGTCGGTGCGACGATCTGGGCGGCGGGTCTCGTCCCGATTCTCGAACCTGAGGTCAGCATCGACAGCCCGCACAAAGATGAAGCGGAGCTGCTGCTGCGGGACGCCGTGCAGGCGCACGTCGACGCCCTGCCGGACGGGGCGATCATTGCACTGAAGCTGACGATCCCGACGCAGCCCGGCCTGTACGCCGGCCTCGCCGCTGATCCTCGTGTGCTGCAGGTCCTTGCCCTGTCCGGCGGTTACAGCCGCGACGAGGCCTGCGATCTGCTCGCCCGGGAGCCGAGCATGATCGCGAGCTTCTCCCGGGCGCTGCTGGAGGGACTGTCCGACGAGCAGAGCGACGAGCAGTTCAACGCCCAGCTGGAAGCGTCGATCGCCCAGATCTACCAGGCGTCGGTGCACAAGAGCCTCGTCGGCTAAAAGCGCGCTGCTCCGGTCGGCGGGGCGCGAAGCGCGGCGGGGCCTATGATGCCTTCCGCATCCACTTCCAAGCCCCGCCGCACGCCTGCAGATACGGCAGCAGGACCCGGAAGACCCTTTCTTCGCTGTCGCAGGTGGCGCCTACGATCTGAGCGTGGTGACCGGAATGCCTGCGTGGCGCGAGGTTCAGCTGCTGGTCTCCCGGGAGTTGGGGTGAATAGCGCGGGAATTCAGCCGTCGTCCGCACCGTCGGGAGACCGCTCCTGATCTGCACTACCCGATGAGGAGCCGCGCTCGGCGGCGGCGCGCGCCTCGGATGCGCCGATGCGGGGCAGCTCGCGGCGGGCGATGACGTGGACGTCGATACCGAACGAGCCCGCCTCCCGGATGACCCGTTGCACGTTCGACCCGCCCCCGGTGAGCTGCTGCCACCGGCTGCGCCGGCTGGAGCCGATCACGATCTGGGTGATCTGATGCTGTCGCGCGAACCTGGCGATGGCCTGCGCGGGATCGTCATCCTTTATCTCGTGCCAGCGGGCGCCGACGGCCGCCGCCAGCTCCTGTAGCCGGCCGGCCGCCTCGCGGTCCCCGCGCCGGTTGCCGTCGTCCGCGACGACGTGGACGACGTCGAGTTCCCCTTTGACCCTGGCCGCCATCCGGGCCGCCCGCCGGACCAGCACGTCGGTCCCGGGCTCCGTGGTCACGGCCACCATGAGCCGCTCCATAGTCTCCCACAGGACCTTGGTTTCGTGCCGCCGGAGGTGCTCGAGAAGCTCCTCGTCCGTCTCGTCGGCCAGGAACCGGAGGGCCAGCTCCCGCAACGCGATCAGGTTGTCGGTGCGGAAGAAGTGACCGAGAGCCTGCGGGACCGTTTCCTTCGGGTAGACGTTGCCGTGCAGCATCCGGCGGCGCAGTTGCTCGGGTGAGGAATCGACGAGCTCGATCTGGTCAGCCTTGCGCACCACCCAGTCCGGGACACGTTCGCGGACCCGTGCCCCGGTCATCTGCTCGACCTCATCGGCGATGCTCTCGAGGTGTTGGATGTTGACCGTGCTGATGACGTAGATTCCCGCGCCCAGGATGTCCAGGACGTCCTGCCAGCGCTTTTCGTGCCGGCCGGATCCCGGCACGTTGGTGTGGGCCAGCTCGTCGACCAGCGCGATCTGGGGGTGTCTGCGCAGGACCGCGTCGAGGTCCATCTCCTCGAGGAGGGACCCCCGGTATTCGACGGCCTTGCGCGGGATGACCTCGATGCCGTCGATCAGTTCCTCGGTGTGCCGCCGCTGGTGGCATTCGACGAAGGCGACGACGACATCGGCCCCCCGCCCGCGCCGGCGCTGGCCCTCGCAGAGCATGGCGTAGGTTTTGCCGACACCCGCGGCCGCGCCCAGGTAGATGCGGAAATGACCGGCCGCTTCGACCACGTCGGCGCAGTCGGCGTCGGCGGTGTCGGCGTCGGCCACCACGGCCTGGGTCACGCCGTCACCGGCGGCGTTCATGGACGGCCTGGGATCGTGCGCGCCCTGGTGGCACAATGGCAGCGTCGCTGGTTTCGCCGCGGCCGGTCGCGCCGGGCCGGCGACGGTGCGGGGCTTGATCTGGGCCGGGGAGGCTGTATGAGCGCCGTGGAAGGCATCCTTCTCGCCGTCTCTGTCATCGTGTTTGCGTATCTGGGTGTCGCCATGTTCAGGCCGGAGTGGTTCTAGCCGGGCACTGCCGGGTCGTTCTGCCCGGGCACTCCCGGGCCTTCGGGGTGCCGGCCTCCCCGGCGAGCACCAGCGCGTCCGGGGTGCCAGCGGGTAGCAGGCGCGCCGCCCAGGCCAGCGGCGATGAGCGGGCGGCCCCCGGCCAGCGTGGCGCCGGATATCACACCACGACAGTAAGCCCGGCCACCGCCGCAAGCTAGCCCAGGCCGTTGGCGCGGCTGTTTCCCGTCCCGTATGCGTTCCCGCGCCGGGCGGTTCGCTGGCTGGCGCCGGGCCGCTGGGAAGCTGCTAAGAACCCGCCTGGAATCAGCGCCCAGTTGTTAGCGATGCGTTATGGACTATGGCCGGCGGGGCGGTCGAGCGGTTGACTTCCCAGCGGAGGGTCTGCTGGTGATTCGTGACGACTTGTCCCTGGGCGACTGCCCTGGGGACGGCCGCCAGGAGCCTGACGACGGGCGCATGCGATGACTGATGTTGTTCTGATCGCCACCATCGTGGTGTTCTTCATGGCGGCCGCTGCTCTGGTCGGAGTCCTGAACCAGGTGATCGCGGATGCGGGCGATGACGCCATGCCCGAGGAAGAGGCGCCGTCCGGGGCGGGACTCGAACCGGGACGGCCGTCGTGAGCGAGGAAACTGAACCAGCCCGGGGAACCGTCGCCCCGCCGCCGGAAACGCGGCCGCCGAAGGTCCGCACGCGCGCCGCCAGCTCGCTGTTCGAGCCGTCGATCCTGCGCCGCGCCGTCCGCGAGGCGCTCGTGAAGCTTGATCCCCGCAACATGATCCGGGTGCCGGTCATGTTCGTGGTCGAGATCGGCAGCGTCATCACCGCCATCCAGTTCTTGGCTCAGCCCACTCTGTTCGTCGGGCTGATCACCCTGTGGCTGTGGGCGACCGTGCTGTTCGCCAACTTCGCCGAGGCCGTCGCCGAGGGCCGGGGCAAGGCCCAGGCGGATACCCTGCGCCGCAGCCGCCAGGAGACGTCCGCTTTTCTGCTGCGGCCGGGCGGCGGCGTCGCGGAGGTTCCGTCCGCCAGCCTGAAGGTCGGTGATCTCTGCGTCGTCACGGCCGGGGAGGTCATCCCCGGTGACGGCGACGTGATGGAAGGAATGGCCACCGTCGATGAGTCGGCGGTCACGGGAGAATCGGCGCCGGTCATCCGGGAATCGGGTGGTGACCGCAGCGCGGTGACGGGAGGCACCACGGTCCTGTCTGACCGGATCGTGGTCCGGATCACGTCCAACCCGGGGGAGACGTTCCTGGACCGCATGATCGCCCTGGTCGAAGGGGCGAGCCGCCAGAAGACGCCGAACGAGGTCGCGCTCGACATCCTGATCGCCGGGCTGACGATGATCCTCCTCGTCGCGGTGGTCACCTTGCAGCCGATGGCGATCTACTCCCACGCCATCCAGTCCACGGCCGTGCTCGTCGCCCTGTTCGTCTGCCTCGCCCCGACCACGATCGGCGGCCTGCTGTCGGCGATCGGCATCGCGGGCATGGACCGGATGGTGCAGCGGAACGTGCTGGCGATGTCGGGTCGTGCGGTGGAAGCCGCCGGCGACTGCTCGACGCTCCTGCTCGACAAGACCGGCACCATCACCTACGGGAACCGGATGGCCGCCGAGTTCCTGCCCGCCGGCGGCACGGCCGAGACAGACCTGGCTGAGGCGGCGCTCCTGTCGAGCCTGGCCGACGAGACGCCCGAGGGCCGCTCTATCGTCGAGTTCGCCGAGGCGCATTACGGCCTTACCCCGTCCGACCTGACCGGCGGCGAGCTTGTTCCCTTCTCGGCTCAGACGCGCATGAGCGGTATCGACCTGGGCGGGCGCCAGATCCGTAAGGGGGCCGCCGACTCGGTGCGGCGATGGGTCGAGGGACTTGGCGGCGAGATCCCGGCCGACCTCGCTCCCATTGTCGAGCGCATCGCGGCCGGCGGGGGTACCCCTTTGGTCGTGGCGGATGGACCACGGGTGCTCGGCGTCATCCACCTGAAGGACACCGTCAAGCAGGGCATGGCGAAACGCTTCGAAGAGCTGCGCGACATGGGCATCCGGACCGTGATGATCACCGGGGACAACCCGCTGACGGCGGCGGCCATCGCCCGGGAGGCCGGCGTCGACGATTTTCTGGCGGAAGCGACGCCGGAGCAGAAGGTGGCGCTGATCGAGCGCGAGCAGCGCGGCGGCCACATGGTGGCGATGACCGGCGATGGTACCAATGACGCGCCGGCGCTCGCGCAGGCCGACGTCGGCCTCGCGATGAACACGGGCACGCAGGCGGCCAAGGAAGCCGGCAACATGGTCGACCTCGACTCGAACCCCACCAAGCTCATCGAGGTGGTCGAGGTCGCCAAGCAGCTTCTCATCACCCGGGGATCGCTGACGACATTCTCCATCGCGAACGACGTGGCCAAGTACTTCGCGATCATCCCGGCGATGTTCCTGGTCGCCTACCCCAGGCTCAGCGTCCTGAACGTGATGCACCTCGACGACCCGCACACGGCGATCCTCTCCGCCGTGATCTACAACGCCATCATCATCCCGGCGCTGATCCCGCTGGCCCTGCGCGGGGTCAAATTCCGGCCGCTGGACGGCGCCGCCATCCTCCGGCGCAACGGCCTCATCTACGGCGTGGGCGGGATCATCGCCCCGTTCATCTTCATCAAAATCATCGATCTCCTGCTGACCGCGATCGGATTCCACTGACATGCGACGCCATCTCCTCGCCAGCGTCATCATGCTTCTGGGCGCCACGATCGTGCTCGGCTTCGGCTACCCGCTCCTCGTCACCGGTATTTCGTTTCTCCTGTTCCGGCATCAGGCGAATGGCTCACTCGTGTACCGCGGCGGGAAGCTCGCCGGATCGTCACTGCTCGGCCAGAGCTTTACCGGCCGCAACGGCAACCCGCTTCCCGGTTACTTCCAGCCGCGTCCGTCGGCCGCCGGAACCGGCTATGACGCGTCGGCGTCGGGCGCCTCCAACCTCGGCCCGTCCAACCCGCTGCTGGCCGGATTCGTCCCGGGCGTCAACACAGTCGGCCTGAACGGCCAGCCGTCGCCGGTGAACCCCTTCGCGACCAAGGCAGATCCGGCGTGCGTGCCCACCGACCCAAAGGGGAACCCCGTGACCAGCCCGGCGCCAGGCCAGAAGTATGCGCGGAACGGTGACGGCTCCTACGTCTGCGACCCGGCCACCGTGCCCGAGCGCGCTATCGCTTACCGGCAGTTCAACGGGATGCCACCCAGCGCTCCGGTACCGGCCGACGCGGTCACGGCCTCAGGTTCGGGACTGGACCCCGACATCTCGGTGCAGAACGCCCTCGATCAGGCGTCGCGGGTCGCCCGGGCCCGGCATCTGCCGGTGCGGGAGGTGGTGAGCCTCGTGCACCAGCACACCCAGGGACGGCCGTGGGGCTTCCTGGGCGAGGCGACCGTCAACGTCTTCGAGCTCAACCTCGCGCTGGACGGTCTCAGATGAGCGCCTCCGGATGGGAACAGCTCCTGTTCATCGTCGCGGTGACGGCGGTGACGGCGCCCCTGCTCGGCCGCTACCTGGCGGCGACATTCCGCGGGGGCCGGGCGCCCGGGGACCGCGTGTTCCTCCCCGTGGAGCGCCGCGTGTACCGGGCTCTGGGCACCGACCCCGAATCCAGCTGGACCTGGCGGCGTTACGCTCTGGCGGTGCTGGCGTTTGGGTTCGCCTCGACCCTCCTGCTGTATCTCATCCTGCGGCTGCAGGGGGTGCTGCCGCTAAACCCGACGCACGCCCCCGGCATGTCGCCCCTGCTGTCTTTCAATACCGCGGTCAGCTTCATCACCGGCACCAACTGGCAGGCTTACGAGGGCGAGACCCAGGCGAGCTACCTCGCGCAGATGGCTGGGCTGGTCGTCGCGCAGTTCGTCGCGGCCGCCGTCGGGCTCGCCGTCGCCCTGGCCGTCATCCGGGGTATCGCGGGCTCGTCCCGCACGATCGGGAACTTCTGGGTGGATTTCACCCGGAGCCTCGTGCGCGTCTTCGTGCCCCTCTCGGTTATCGGTGCGCTCGTGCTCGTGAGCCAGGGCGCCGTCCAGAATTTCAGCAGCTTCCGTACCGCCCAGACGCTCGTCGGCGGCACCCAGCTGATTCCCGGCGGCCCCGTCGCCTCGATGGAGGTCATCAAGCTGCTGGGTACCAACGGCGGCAGCTTCTACGGCGTGGGGGGCGCCCATCCATTCGAGAACCCCACTGCGTTCACGAATATGTTCGACCTGCTTCTGGTGATCGTACTGCCGTTCGCGATCGTGTTCATGTTCGGCCGGCTCATCGGCAGGCCGCGGCAAGGGCTGGCCATCGCGGCGGTCATGGCCGTCATCTTCCTCGGCCACACGGTGATCGCGATGGAGGCCGAAGCGCACGGTAACCATCTGCTGCCCGCGAGCGTCTCGCAGGCGGAGAGCACCGGGAACCCGGGCGGGAGCATGGAGGGGAAGGAGACGAGGTTCGGCCCCGAGGCCTCTGCGCTCATGACCGTCGGGACCATGGGGACCACCGCGGGCGCCACCGATTCCGCCCTCGACAGCTACACGCCGATAGGGGGCACGGGGGCTTTCGTTGCCATCCTGCTCGGCGAGATCAGCCCCGGGGGTGACGGCGGCGGGATCTACGCCATGCTCGTGCTCGCGCTGCTGTCGGTGTTCGTGGCCGGGCTGATGGTCGGCCGCACCCCGGAATTCCTGGGCAAGAAAATCCGCGCGCCGCAGATGAAGCTCATCGTCGCCTACGTGCTGACGATCCCGATCGTGGTCCTGGCGTTCGGGAGCACGTCCCTCGTGCTCGGCGCGGCCAAGCGGTCGATCCTCAACCCCGGCATGCACGGCCTGACCGAGGTCACCTACGCCTACGCCTCGGTGGCTCAGAACAACGGGTCCGCGTTCGCCGGGCTGTCGGCCAACACCACCTGGTACGACTCGACGCTCGGCCTGGTCATGCTCATCGGGCGCTTCGTGCCGATCGTGCTGGCTCTGGCCATCGCCGGCTCGCTGGCCGGGGCGCGCACCCACGCGCGCACAAGGGCCACCCTGGACACCTCCGGGCCGACGTTCGCCGTGTTCCTAATCGGGGTGATCGTGATCGTCGGCGGCCTCATCTACTTCCCCATGCTCATCCTGGGCCCGATCGGCGAGCAAATCGTCGGGTGAAAGCCAGCGCGCTTGGGTGCTACCCCCGTGCTGGCCATGAGATGAGCCCGGTCAATATCGTGGGCGGGTCTGATCGTCGTTTCCGCCGTGGGCGGCGGATTGACCGGGGGCTGCCCGATGGAACCTGCTGCACCGACGTCCGCTTCCCGGGTACCCGCGCCGGGGCGGGAGCCTGCGGCACTGCGGGCCCGTGAGCTGGCCGCGGCGCGTCGGCGCGCCACGGCTCTCCTCGCGGGGGTGACGGTTCTGTTTGCGGTCGTGACCGCGGCCGGGGCCCATGGGGTCCTGCTCGGCTACGTGCAGGCTGGCGCGGAGGCCTCCATGGTCGGAGGCGTGGCCGACTGGTTCGCGGTGACGGCGCTCTTCCGCCATCCCCTGGGCCTGCCGATACCGCACACCGCGCTGATCGTCGAGCGCAAGGATCAGTTCGCCGCCACCCTGGGCCGGTTTGTCCAGG
>Ga0302325_10000638_pt1 | contig 94536 bp, 80 predicted proteins | sample Palsa_T0_2_FD_201948 | JGI IMG/M metagenome (GOLD analysis project Ga0302325, IMG submission 201948) | Peat permafrost microbial communities from Stordalen Mire near Abisko, Sweden - Palsa_T0_2 | ecosystem: Environmental > Terrestrial > Soil > Palsa > Peat permafrost | place: Sweden: Abisko...
GCGGACATAATTAGGATCGATGCGGCGCGCCGCGGTGTTCATCAGCACCAGCCGCCAATGCGACGGCGTGCCGGAAATATGCGTGACCTTGGCCTCGCCGGCGCGGATGAGAAAATCCTCGACCGTCTCGCCGGCGCCGCGCAGCGTCAGCGAGCCGCGCCCGGCGATGGCGCGCAGGAAAATCTGCAGCCCGCCATAGCGGCGGATGTCGTAGAAGGTCGCCCAATTCTGGACCGGCCCTGGGGCGGCGGGCGCAATCGCGCCGGTCAGCGTCGCCAGGGTATGGACGACCATTTTGGGATCGCCGGTCGTGCCGGAAGTCAGCAGGATCCATTTGCTCGCCAAACGTTTGGCGGGAAGAACGCCGCTGCGGGGTTGCAACGGCAGCCGGCATGGCGCGAGGAGGCTGACGCCGGTCCCTTGCGGCGGCTCGCCGGCCCCGTCATAGACAATGGCGTCGGCTTGGGAATCGCGAATGACGGCGCTGAGATGCCGCGCCTCGAGATCGGGCGGACAAAGCACGATGCGGCGCACCAAGCCGTCGAGATCGATCAGAGCCGCCGCCGTCTTGAGGGGATCGCCGGCCATCAGCACGACCGACCGGCCGGCAAGCTCGCCGAGATATTCGCCAAGGCTCGTCGCTTGCTGAAATTCGTCGAGCGGCAGCGACGCGCCCCTCGTGCCGATCGCTCGGCCGGCGCCGGCGCCAGCTTCGAGCAAGTCTCTCAGCGACAAAGGCTCAGGCTGCGGCATGTTCGTAGAAGGCGATCAATTCGCCGATCGTATTGGGAAACCGGACATCGGCGGCGTCGGTGAAAGGATCGGCGCCGGTGACGTCCTCGAGGCGTGCGACCAGAATCGCAAAGCACAGGGAATCGAGGCCCGAGTCGAGCAGCGGCAAATCGTCGGCCAGCGGCGCCAGCGGCTTCTTCTGCTCGGCCGCAACCTGCTGAATCTGCGAGAGGATTGTTAACCTAATCGACATGCGCCAATCGCCTTAAGGGTTGAGTGACGGGTTGCATTGTATGTTATCTCACCCTGCATACGGCCATTGAATTGAATCGACGGTAAATTAAAGATGCTTGCGTCGAAAAGATCGGACGTCCGCTGCCGTCTCATTGAGGACGACGATTTCGATTCGGTCGTCGCCTGTCTGCGGCGCGGATTTCCCTACCGCCGCAAGGCCTATTGGGCGAGAGCCCTGGAGCGCATGTCAAAGCGCGCGCCGATCGAGGACTATCCCCGATACGGCTATGTCCTGGAGAGCGCGCGCCAGATCGTCGGCGTCATCCTGGTGATCTATTCGCGCGTCGGGGGACCCGACGGAGAGCGCATCCGCGCCAATCTTTCGAGCTGGTGCGTCGACAAGGAATTTCGCAGCTTCGCGCCCATCCTCCATGCGGTCGCCGTCAAGCGCAAGGAAGTCACCTATCTCAACGTCTCGCCGGCCGTTCACACGAGGCTCGGCATCGAGGCTCTCGGCTTCAGGCGATTTTGCGAGGGCCAGATCCTGTTCGCGCCGGCCCTGTCGGCGCCGGCGCAAGGCGTCCGCGTCGCCGCTTTCGCGCCGGACGCGCCCGAATCCGCGCTGCTGTCGCCAGGCGAGCGCGAGATCCTGGCCGACCATGCGGCGCTTGGCTGCCGCGCGCTCGTCTGCGTCAAGGACGGGATCGCCCATCCCTTCGTGCTACAGCGCCGGGCGGCCTTTCATCGTCTCATTCCCTGCGAGCAACTGATCTATTGCCGCGGCATGGACGAATTCGTGAGCTTCGCCGGATCGATCGGCAGACATTTGCTGACGCGCGCCTGGCCGATCTTCGTCGCCGACGCCAATGGGCCCGTGCCGGGGCTCGTCGGCAAATATTTTGCCGGATACGGCCCGAAATATTTCAAGGGCCCGCATCCACCCCGGCTTGGCGATCTCGCCTATACCGAACTGGCGATCCTTGGCCCCTAGCTGGCGCGGCCCGACGAGGAATCAAGCATTCATGGAAAAGCCGAACGGCCCCCGCAGCGCCGCGCAAGTCCTTGTCGATCAATTGATCGTCAATGGCGTGCGCCATGTCTTCTGCGTTCCCGGCGAAAGCTATCTCGCCGTGCTGGACGCTTTGCGCGACCGCGACGTGGCGATCACCGTCTGCCGCAACGAGGCGGGCGCGGCGATGATGGCCGAGGCGATGGGCAAGGCGACGGGACGGCCCGGCGTCGCTTTCGTCACGCGCGGCCCCGGCGCGACCAACGCCTCGCCCGGCCTGCATATCGCCCGCCACGATTCGACGCCGCTGGTGCTGTTCGTCGGGCAGATCGAGCGCGCGTTCCGCGACCGCGACGCGTTTCAGGAAATGGACTATCGCGCCTTCTTCGGCTCCATCGCCAAATGGACGGTGGAAATCGACGATGCGAACCGCGTGGCCGAGATCGTGTCGCGCGCCTTTCAGCTCGCGATGGAGGGGCGGCCAGGACCCGTCGTCGTCAGCCTTCCCAAGGATATGTTGACCGAGGCGGTGATCGCGACGGACGCGCGGGCCAGCGAGCCGGTCGAGACTTTTCCCGGCCCCGCTGACATGGCCGAGTTCGAGACCTTGCTGGCGGGCGCGCGCGCGCCCTTCCTCATCCTCGGCGGCACGCGGTGGAGTGAGGCGGCGGTCCGCTCCGTGCAGAATTTTGCGCAAAGGTTCGAACTGCCCGTCGCGACGAGCTATCGCCGCGGCCCGCTGTTCGACGCGCTGCACCCTTGCTATGCCGGCGATCTCGGCCTTGGCCCCAATCCGAAACTGATCGCCCGCATCAAGAAATCGGACCTGCCGATCCTGTTGGGCGGCCGGCTCGGCGAAATCCCTTCGCAGGGCTTCACTCTGTTCGAAATCCCCGGCCCGCGCGCCAATCTCGTCCATATCCACGCCTCCGCCGAAGAGTTCGGCCGCCTCTACCAGGCGCGCCTTTCCATTCACGCGACGCCCATCGCTTTTGCCGCCGCGCTCGACGCCCTCGCGCCGCGCGCGCCCGTCCGCTGGGGCGCGCAGACCAAAGAGGCGAACAAGGATCTCATCGCCTGGACGGAGGTCGAAACGCCGCAGCCCGGCGCCGTCAATCTCGGCTCGATCATGGTGTGGCTGCGCGACCATGTCCCGCCCGATGCGATCCTGTGCAATGGCGCGGGCAATTACGCCTCGTGGATTCATCGCTTCTATCGTTTCCGGCGCCTCGGCGGGCATATCGCGCCGACCTCCGCCTCGATGGGCTATGGCGTGCCGGCGGCGGTGGCGATGCAGCGGCTGCACCCCGACCGCCTTGTGCTGTCGATCAACGGCGATGGCGATTTCCTGATGAACGGCCAGGAATTCGCAACGGCGGTGCAATACGGCCTGCCGATCATCGTGATCGTCTGCGACAATGCGAGCTACGGCACGATCCGCATGCATCAGGAACACGAATATCCCGGGCGGGTCTGTGCGACGGATTTGCGCAATCCGGACTTTGCTTCTTATGCGCGCGCCTTCGGCGGGTTCGGCGCGACGGTCGAGAAGACGGAGGACTTTCCGGCGGCTTTCGAAGCGGCGAGAGCGGCGCGGATGCCGTCGATCCTCCATGTGAAAATATCGACCGACGCGATCACGCCCTCGGCGACGCTGGCGCGCATCAAGGAGCTGGCGCTGGCGAAGGCGTGAGGAGCGGGCGCAGGAACTTCCAGCGTCGGCGCCGCCGAAAGTCATCCGTTCACGCCGCCTCCGCAATCACATGAAAAAAGCTCCCCGTCACATTGCCGCGCCGCGAGCCGGACGGCGTCGGCGAGGCGCCATAGGCGTCGCTCACGTTCGCCAGCGGCTCGTCGCCGCCGGTGGTGACCAGCGTCGAATAATGGAATTCGTGGCCCTTGAATCGTCGCCCGGCGGCGCCGAGGCCGCAGGCGGCGATCAGCGTCGCGTCGCGGTAGCCAAGATTCATGCGGCGCTTGGCGAAGGACGTCTCGACGCCGAGCAGTCCCGCCATGCGATGGGCTTTTCCCCCTGCGTCGGTCAGCGCCGCGCCAAGCGCCATATAGCCGCCACACTCGCCATGCACGGGACGGCGTTCGGCAAAGCGCCGCAACCCTCGCTGGAAATTTTCGGCGGCGGCGATGCGCCCGGCGTGCAACTCGGGATAGCCGCCGGGCAGCCAACAGAAATCGCAATCCTCGGGCGGCGCCTCGTCGGCCAGCGGCGAGAAGAAGAAAATTTCGGCGCCGCCGGCCCGCCACCCCTTAAGCAGATGCGGATAGAGGAAGGAAAACGCCGCATCGCGCGCGATGGCGAGGCGCTGTCCGGGCGGCGACAAGGCCGCAAGCGGCGCCGCCTCCGCCGCGAGGCGCAGCGGACGGGCGAGGGCGCGCAAGGCCGTGAGATCGACATGGGCGGCCACCGTGTCGGCGATGCGCTCGAGCCGCGCCTCGAGATCCTCTGTCTCCATCGCCTGGACGAGGCCGAGATGGCGCTCGGGCAACGCCATATCCTCTAGGCGCGGCACGGCGCCGACGACCGGAACGCCGAGCGCCTCGATCGCCTCGCCCGCCAGGCGCCGATGCCGCGCGCTGCCGACCCGGTTGAGGATGACGCCGGCGATGGCGATGCGCGCGTCATAGGCGGCGCAGCCCTTGACGATCGCCGCCGCCGATTGCGCCTGGCCGGAGACATCGAGCACGAGCAGGACAGGAGCGCCCAGCGTCGCCGCGATATCGGCGGAGGCGCCGGACCGTCCGGGCTCGGCCGGCACGCCGTCGAACAATCCCATCGACGCCTCGCACAGCAGGAGATCGCGGCCCTGCGCCGCGCCGGCGGCGAGATGGCGGACGAGCGAGGGCGCCATCGCCCAACTGTCGAGATTGAGCCCCTCGCGCCCGGAGGCGGCGGCGTGGAACGCCGGATCGATATAGTCGGGCCCCGATTTGACGCCGACGACGTCGAGGCCAAGCCGCCGATAGGCGCGCAGCAGTCCCAGCGTCAGCGTCGTCTTGCCGCTACCCGAACGCGGCGCGGCGATGAGGAGGCCGAGCGTCGTCATCCCGCCGCCCCCGGTCCCTCGCCGCCGCGAAAGCGTCGGACATAGTCGCGACTGTACAGCGCGCTCTCGACGAAATCTTGCGCCGCCAAGGCCGGACCGACGAAGATCAGCGCGCTGCGATCGATTGGATTCGCCTTCGCCTGCGCGCCGATGTCGGCGAGCGAGCCGCGCAGGATACGCTCGTCCGGCCAGGAAGCGCGATAGACGATGGCGACGGGACATTCGGCGCCGTAATGCGGCAGCAGTTCGGCGACGATGGCGTCGAGGACGTGGATCGACAGGTGGATCGCCAAGGTTGCGCCGGTCGAAGCGAAGGTCGCGAGCTTCTCGCGCTCGGGCATGGCCGAGGCGCGGCCCGACGTGCGCGTCAGCACGACCGACTGCGCGATCTCCGGCAAGGTGAGCTCCTTGCCCAGCGCCGCCGCGGCCGCGGCGAAGGCGGGAACGCCGGGGGTGATCGTATAGGGGATGGCGAGCGCGTCGAGACGCCTCAGTTGTTCGCCCATCGCGCTCCAGATCGACAGATCGCCCGAATGCAGCCGCGCGACGTCGAGGCCCTGCCGATGCGCCGCGACGAATTCAGCGACGATCCGATCGAGGTCCATCGCCGCCGTGTCGACGAGGCGGGCGCCGGGCGGGCAATGGGCGAGCAGCGCTTCGGACACCAGCGATCCCGCATAGAGGCAAACCGGGCAACGCGCGAGAAGATCGCGTCCGCGAAGGGTGATGAGATCGGCGGCGCCGGGGCCGGCGCCGATGAAATGAACCGTCATGACCGCTTGTCCGATTCTTGAGGCTCGGCCAACGCGATCGCGCAGGTCGCGCCCTTGGCGGCAAGACGCGGCGCCAGCAGCCTTGCGTGGGGTCCAGCGCCCGCCAACGCCGCCGCTTCGGCGACCGAGGCAAGGCCAAACCGCCGCTGCGCCGCCGGCGAGTGTGTGAGGACGCGGGTGGCGACGGCGGCGAGCGCTTCGCGAGAGAGAAAGACGAGATCGAAGCCGAGCGTCCGGGCGGCGGCGTTGAGGCCGGGCTCCTCGCTCTTGTCCGCCACGCTGAATAGGCGCCGGACGCCCTCCGTGGCCTGGCATTCGGCGAGCGCGCGCCGCACGATTTCGACGATCGCCTCGCTCGGGCAGGATTTGCGGCAGCCAAGGCCGATGGCGATCATTCCGGCCATGGCTTTTCGAGGCTCCATTGAACGACCGGCATGGCGGGACGCCAGGCGTGGAAGCGCCCAACGGGATCGGCCCGCGCGATATGGGCCTGCACGAAATCGCCGCCCTGGCGCTGGAATCGGCGGGCAAGTTCGCTCTGGCCTTCGAGCGTCACCGCATTGACGACGAGCCGGCCGCCGGGCGCGAGCGCCTGGAAGGCGCAGTCGAGGAGATCCGCGTCGCTGGCGCCGCCGCCGATGAACACCGCATCGGGCTTGGCCAGGCCGCCCAGCGCTTGCGGCGCCTCGCCCTCGACGATTTCGAGGCTGGGAACGCCGAGCGCGGCGGCGTTGCGCGCGATGCGGGCGGCGCGCTCGGGGTTTTTCTCGATCGCGATCGCGCGATTGGCCGGATCGCCCAGCATCCATTCGATCGCCACCGAGCCGCAGCCCGCGCCGACGTCCCAAAGAAGTTCGCCGCGTCGCGGCGCGAGAGCGGCCAGCGTCATCGCCCGCACCTCGCGCTTGGTGATCTGGCCGTCATGCTCGAACATCGCGTCGGGCAGGCCGCTCGCGCGCGGAATGACGCGGGCGCCGGCTTCAGCCACGACTTCCAGCGCGATCGTGTTGAGCGCCGCGATATCGTCGAGGGCGAAGCCGTCGGCCAGCGCCTCGCGCAATGTTTCGCGCGCGCCCCCCATCGCCTCGCAGACGACGAGCCGCGTGCGGCCCATGCCGCGCGCCGTCAGCAGTCGCGCGAGCCGGCCCGGCGTCTCGCCGTCCCAGGACAGAGCGAGGAGCCGCGCGCGGGGCTGCAGATGCGGGATGATCGCCTCCAGCGCGCGGCCGTGCAGCGAGAGCGTTGCGCAATCCTGCAGGCTCCAACCGAGTCTCGCGGCGGCGAGCGAGAAGGCCGAAGGCGCGGGCAGGCAGATCATCTCCTCGGCGCCGATATGGCGCATCAGGAGGGCGCCGACGCCATAGAAGAACGGATCGCCGCTCGCCAGCACGCAGACCGGCTCGCCGCGCCGCGCCAGGATTTGCGGCATCGCCTCGTCGATCGGCGAGGGCCATGCCAGGGCGCGCTCGCCGGCGAGCGCGGCCAGTTTCAGATGACGGGCGCCGCCGACGACCAGCGAGGCTTGCGCGATGAGGCGCTGTGCGGCAGGAGAAAGCCCGTCGATTCCGTCTTCCCCGAAGCCGACGATGGAGAGCCAGCGGCTTGACGCGGTCATCGGATCAGCCTTTGCGGAGCGAGCCGATGCGCCTTCTCATACTGGGCGGCACGAGCGAAGCGAGCGCGCTCGCCGCCGCGCTCGCCGGGCGCGCCGGCATCGAGGCGACCTTGTCGCTGGCCGGCCGCACCAGCCGCCCGGCGCCCGCGCCGCTTCCGATGCGGATCGGCGGCTTTGGCGGCGCGGCGGGGCTTGGCGCCTATCTCGAAGCGCAGCGCATCGAGGCGGTCGTCGACGCCACTCATCCCTTCGCCGCGCAAATGTCGCAAAATGCGGCCGAGGCGTGCGAGGGGGCGAATATTCCGCTCCTCGCCTTCACGCGCCCCGAATGGGCGCCGCAGATCGGCGACCGCTGGATCGACGTTGCGACGATGGAAGCGGCGGCGCGCGCGCTCGGGTCCGCCCCGCGCGAGGTCTTCCTGGCGCAGGGGCGATTGCAGCTCGCCGCCTTCGCGGCGGCGCCGCAGCATCGCTATCTCATCCGTGCGATCGAGCCGCCAGCCGATCTTACCGCCCTGCCCCGCCATCGCCTCATCCTGTCGCGCGGGCCCTTCCTTCTTGCCGACGAGGAAGCCCTGATGCGCAGTGAGAATATCGAAATCGTCGTCAGCAAGAACAGCGGCGGCGAGGGCGCCTATGCGAAAATCGCGGCGGCGCGCCATCTCGGCCTGCCCGTCGTGATGGCGCGGCGGCCGGCCAAGCCTCTCGCTGAGCGAACGACGCGGCTCGAAGAGGTCCTGGCCTGGATCGAGGCTCACCGCGCCGCCCCGTAGGACCGCGGCGTCAGCAGCCAGGGCCGGCCCTGCCCGCGCGAGACGAAACGCGTCTGGCTGGAGCCGATAATCACCAGCGTACTCATGTCGGCAAGACCGGGATCCGCCTCGCCGAGATTGGTGACAACGATCGCTTCGTCCGGCCGGCCGACCGCCCGCGCGAAAGCGACGGGCGTCGCGGCGCCCTTGCGCTCACGCAGCAAAGCGAAAGCATCGAAAACGCGCGTCGGGCGCGCTTTCGAGGCGGGATTGTAGAGCGCGATGACGAAATCCCCGTCCGCCGCCGCGCTGAGACGCCGCGCGACAATGTCCCAGGGTTTCAGATTGTCGGACAGCGATATCGCGCAAAAATCATGGCCGAGCGGCGCGCCGAGCCGCGCCGCGGCGGCCTGCATCGCGCTGATTCCCGGCGCCACTTCGATCGCCAAGTCGCGCCAAGCCGGCTCGCCCGCTTCAAGCGCCTCGAACAATGCCGCCGCCATCGCGAAAATTCCAGGATCGCCGCCCGAAACGATCGCCACCTGTCGCCCTTCGACCGCCAGACGCAGCGCGTGGCGGGCGCGGTCGATCTCGTCGCGATTGTCGCTCGCATGGCGGCGCTGGTCGGCGCGCAGCGACAAGCGATCAAGATAGGGTCCATAGCCGACGATGTCGCTGGCCCGCGCGAGCGCCTCGACCGCCTCGGGCGTCATCCAATGGACGGGGCCGGGACCGAGCCCGACGATCCAGAGGCCGCCTTGCGCGATCACGGGCGCCTCCCAAGGCCCGGGACGATCACCATCGCGAAATAGGGCGCCTCGTCGTCGGGTTTTTGCGCGAGCGGCAGGATCACTTCGTTGTCCATCGTCGCGCGCTCGACATAGATCGCCCGGTCGAGGAGGCCCGCGCCGGCGAGCGCGGCGCGCACTTTGGCGAGATTGCGCCCGACCTTCATGATCGCCACCGCATTGCAGCCGTTGAGCCTTCCCTCCAGCAAGGCGAGCGACAAAGTTCCCGGCAGGACGGTGAGAATATCGTCGCCCCAGGTGACGGGCGTTTTCGCCGCGGCCAGGCAGCCCGACATGGCGGTGACGCCGGGCACGATGGTGACGGCAAAACGCTCCTTCAGACGCACGAAGAGATGCATGAACGAGCCATAAAAAAGCGGGTCGCCCTCGCTCAGCAGCGCGACGTCCTGGCCCGCCAGCAGGCGCGCGGCGATCGCCTCGGCGCTCGCCTCGTAAAACCCAGCGAGCTGCGCGATGTAGCGGGGATCGTCGAAAGAAATTTCGGTCGTGACGGGATAGTAGAGCGGCAGTTCCTCGCACGTGTCGCATAGCCAACGATCGACGATCTTGCGCGCATTGCCGCGCCGCCCTGCCTTGGCGAAATAGGCGACGACGGGCGCGGCCTGAATGAGGCGCACCGCCTTGACGGTCAGCAATTCGGGATCGCCGGGCCCCAGGCCAATGCCGTAGAGATGGCCGGCGCCCTTGTTCATTCCTTTGCGCTCGCCAGCGCGTTGACGGCCGCCGCCGCCATCGCGCTGCCGCCCTTGCGGCCGCGCATGACGATGGCGGCGCGGCCCGACGCGATGAGCGCCTCCTTGGACTCGCTCGCGCCGACAAAGCCGACGGGCATGCCGATGATCGCGGCGGGCGAAGGCGCGCCGGCGTCGAGCATTTCCAGCAGGCGGAACAGAGCGGTCGGCGCATTGCCGATGACGACGATCGCGCCCGCGAGCTTCGGCAGCCAAAGATCGAGCGCCGCCGCCGAGCGGGTCGTGCCGAGACGTTCGGCAAGATCGGCCACAGCGGAATCGCCGAGCGTGCAGATCACTTCATTGCCGGCGGGCAGGCGGGAGCGCGTCACGCCTTCGGCGACCATGCGCGCATCGCAAAGCACCGGCGCGCCGCGCTCGAGCGCGGCAATCGCCGCAAGCGCCGCGCCGGGCGAGAAATGGAGGTCGGCGGCGGCCTCCACCATGCCGCAGGCATGGATGATGCGCACGGCGACGCGCTCTTCGAGTGCGGAAAAGCGCGCAAGATCGGCCTCGCGTCGGATGATCGCAAAGGACTTGCGATAAATTTCCGCGCCGTCGCGGATGTAATCGCTGCTCGTGGTCACCTAGGAAGATTTCCCCGTCCATTGCGCCAACAGCGGCGCGATCTCGTGCTTAGTCAGCGCCCTACGCGAGGGCTCGTCCGAAGCCTTGCCGCTGAGGACGAGATCGTAACCCGATTGGCGCGCAACCAGCGTGAAGGGTGTGCGCTGACCATGCGCGCAGCCTTTTTCGCATCCGCTCACATGCAGCGCAATTCCTGCGCCGGCGGCGACCCAGGGCGCAAATTCAAGCGCTTCGGCTTGCACGGGACGCGCCGCATTGGCGCAGGCCGGCGCGCCGGCGCAGGCGACGATGGCGAGGCGGGGATCGTCGGGATCCAGAATAAAGCCTCGGCGAGCGAGCGCGGCGCCGAGACCTTCGGCGTCGCCAACCGCGAGTCCGGTGACGAGCAGCGCGCGCCACGGGGTGAGCCGGATATCGACGGCTGCGCGGCGTCGCGCTTCCTCTGCGAGAAAGCCTAGGTCGCGAGCCGTCATGCGGCCCAACGGCGGCGCCGCGCCGACGCACAAGGAGGCGCCGAATTTGTGCACGCCAAGAAAGTCTCGATGCGCGGCGCGGCGGCGTGGCGGTGCGGGCGGCGCCGAGGGCTTGAGGCCGGCGGTTTGAAAAACCGACGCCGCGCCATTCGACGCGACAAGCTCGCGCATCCGACGCGGCGCATTCTGAGCTGTTCCGGCGCCTTGAAGGAACGCCGAGGCAAGCGCCGCCGCCGTGGCCGCTAGATCTTGCGGCGCGCAGACGGATGCAAGCTCCGCCTCGCCGGCGAGGACGACGGCAAAGCGAGGGCCCCTGTCGCCGAGATACGCTTCGAATCTTATGTCCGCCTCGACGTCGCCGAGCGGCAGGGCGCCGCCACCATCGATCAGGAAGCTGAATTTCGCGGGCAGGCCGTGCAGGCGCGCGTCGTCGCCGAGGCGCGCCGCGAGCGCAGCGGCGATCGGCGCGGTGTCGAGGATCGCCGTGGGATCGATGTCGGCAAGCGGGCTCGCGACGATATTGCGAACGCCTTCGGTCGCCGCGTCCGCGTCGAGCAGGCCGAGTTCATCGAGGCGACGCTGCAGGCCGGGCAAGCCCGCCTCGCGAATGCCGCGCAATTGCAGATTGGCGCGCGAGGAAATCTCGATGGTTCCGTTGCCGAAACGCGCCGCGCAATCGCCGATCGCCCGCGCGCATTCCGGAGCGAGGCGCCCGCCTGGCGCGCGAATCCGCAACAGCAGTCCGTCGCCCGTTGGCATCGGCCGCAGCGCGCCGGGGCACCAGCCCCTGCGAAGCGAGGAAGGCGCGTTCATGCGGCGGCCTTGCGCATCTCGTCGAGGATATCGGCCGACGAATTACGTCGCGAAATCCACAAGCCTCGCCGCTGGGCCTCCTCGAAGCGTTCGGCCATGCCGCGCGCCGCCTGCGGATTGGCGCCGAGGAGAAAGGCGCGCACGCGCTCGTCGCCGCAGGTCGCCTCGAACAGGAGATCGAAATAGCGGCTTGGCGCGGAATCGGTCAGCGCCGCATAGGCGAAGAGGTTGTCGAGCGTTTCAGCGATCTCCGCCGCGCCGCGATGGCCGTGACGCATCTGCCCGGCGATCCAGCGCGGATTGAGCGCCCGCCCGCGCAACGCGCGGGCGATCTCCTGGGCCAGCGGTCGCACGACGCTTTTTTGCGGCTGGGTCGTGTCCGCGTGATAGAGCTCGGGCTTGCCGCTAAGCAATTGGGCGGCGGCGGCAAAACCGCCCTCGTGTTCGGCGAAAGCGTCGGAATCGAGCACGTCCTGCCCCGGCATGTCTTGAGCATGCACGAAAGCGTCGGCGGCGGCGACGCTGCCGCGGAAGGCTTGCCGCGCCTCCCGGCCCTCGCCATTTCCGTCATAGGCATGGCTCGTCGCGTCGAGATAGGCCTCGCCAAGCTCGCGGCGATCGACCCAATCGCCCTTCGCAAGCTTTGCCGCAAGGCCGACGCCATATCGCCCGGGCGCGGCGCCAAAAATGCGCTGGAGCGGCGCGCCGGCGAAGGCGGCGAGCGGATTGTCCTGATGGCCCTCATCGAGCGCCGCGACATCCTGGATCGCCCGATGCAGCAGCGCGATCTGGGCGGGAAAGACATCGCGAAAGAGGCCGGAAATGCGCAGAGTGACGTCGATTCTGGCGCGGCCGATCATGGCGAGCGGCAGGATCTCGTAGCCGCTGACCCGATTCGAGGCGTGATCCCACAAGGGGCGGACGCCGAGGAAGGCGAAGGCCTGCGCGATATCGTCGCCGCCGGTGCGCATGGTCGCGCTGCCCCATAGATCCAGCACGATGCGGCGCGGCCATTCGCCGTGATCCCCGGCATAGCGCGCGACGACCTCCTCGGCCGTCCGCCGGCCGATTTTCCAGGCGGTGCGGGTCGGCGCGGCGCGCGGATCGATCGCAAAGAGATTGCGCCCGGTCGGCAGAACGTCGAGGCGTCCGCGCGCCGGCGCGCCGGCGGCGCCAGGCGCGACGAACCGTCCATCGAGCGCGGCGAGAAGGCCGCGCATCTCGCTTTCGGCGCAGGCGTCGAGACGCTCGCCGATCGCCGCCGCATCGGCGCCGCTCTGCTCCAGAAGAATCGCCAGATTCTCGGCGCGCGATGTAGCGTCCGCCTGGCGCCCGAAGACATGCAGGCCCTCGCCGATCCGCATATCCTTCAAGTCGCAAAGCCAGGCGTCGAGACGCAGGAGCGCCGCCTCCGGATCCAGCCCCGTCGCCGCGCATTCCTCGCTGAGTCCGCCCTGCTGCGCGCGCTCCAGGATCAGCCCGGCGATGGCGCGCGCGCGGCGCGGATCGAGCGATTGGGCTTGCGCATATTCGTCGAACAGGGCTTCGAGCTCGGCCGCGACGCCATGCGATCCGGCGGCGACGAGCGGGGGCGTCAGATGGCCGATCGTCACCGCGCCGATGCGCCGCTTGGCCTGCGCCGCTTCTCCAGGATTGTTGACGATGAAGGGATAGACGACCGGCACGGGGCCAAGCACGACCTCCGGCGCGCAGGAGGCCGACAAAGCGACGGATTTGCCCGGCAGCCATTCCAGCGTGCCATGCGTTCCGCAATGGACCATCGCATCGATGCGCTCGACTTGCCGCAGCCACAGATAGAAGGCGATATAGGCGTGGCGCGGCGCAAGATTCGCTTCGTGATATTCGCCCTTGCGCGTCTCGCCATGCCCGCGATCGGGCTGCACCGCGACAATGAGCTTGCCGGCTCGCGAAAACCGGAAATGGAAGGCGCCGTCTCGCACGGCCGGGTCGGCCGAGCTTTCGCCCCATTTGGAGCGGACCGAATGCACGAAATCATCCGGCGTCTGCGCGAGCGCGCGCTCGTATTCGTCGAGCGAAAGTACAGGCTCGCTTGAGCCGGACGACAGATGCTGGATGAGGCCGGCCTCGGATGGAAGAGCGCCGATGTCGTAGTCGGCCTCGCGCAAAGCCTCGGCGATCGCCATCACGCTGCGCGGCGTGTCGAGGCCGACGGCATAGCCGACGCGCCCGCCCTTTGCGGGATAATCGGACAGGACGCAGGCGATTTTGCGCGCGCGCGGCGCCGTTCGGCGCAGCCGAGCCCAGGCGGCGGCAAGATCGGCGACATAGGCGATGCGGTCCCTCGCCGGCGCATGCGAAATTTGCGTGAACTCAAGCCGCTCGCTCCGACGCGTCTCCTCCTTGAACGAAATGGCGCGCGTAACGATGCGCCCGTCGATTTCGGGCAGCACGACATGCATGGCGAGATCGGCCGCGCTGAGGCCGCGCGTCGATCCGGCCCATTGCTCTCGGGTCGAGCCGGCCAGGATGACCTGCAGCACGGGCGCATCGGCGGCGTCGAGAACGCCGCCGCCCGCATCGAGACGCGCCGAGAAAGCCGTCGCGTTGAGGACGACGTCGAACGGCGTGCGCGATAACAGGCTTGCGAGCGGCGACTGGACTTCCAGGTCCTTGAGGCTGGTGACGTAGACGCTCGAGACGCCCATGCCGCGCGCGGCCAGCGCCTGCGCGAGCGCATCGATCGGCGCGGCGTCGCCGGCCATCAGGATCGAGCGGTAGAAAACGATGAGCGCGCGCGGCGCCTCGCCTGTTCCCTCGCGGCGCCCGTTGTCATAAAGGCCGAACGGCGCGACCGCGCGGGGCGGCGGCGCCGGCGATGACGCGCCGAGGCGATGGGCGATGAATTGCAGACAGGCGGCGAGATTGTCGGGGCCGCCTTCCTCGAAATAGCGCCAGATCCGGCGAAGATCGTCAATGCCGATTGTCGAGGCGGCGTCGAGCCTTTCGTCTTCAAAGCGATCGCCGGGCACGATCGCCAGCTCGATGCCCCGCGCGCGCGCCGCGGCGGCGAGCTCATCGACGCCATAGCGCCAATAATCCATGCCGCCCAGCAGCCGCACCAGCACGAGGCGCGCCTTGGCGCAGACCTTCTCGACATAAAGATCCACCGAGAACGGATGCTTGAGAGAGGCGAGATTGGCGAGGCGCAGGCTCGGCGAGCGGTCCGCGGCTCTTTCCCAGGCGGCGGCGAGCGAGGCCAGATCGCTGTCGCTGAACGACAGGAAAACCACATCGGCCGGCGATTGATCGAGATCGACGGCCGGCGTCGTTTCATCCAGGGACCGCGTCTCGATTCTCGCGATATGCATGGATGTCTAGACCTGGAGGGCGGCGGCGATCGCGCTTTGATCGATGCCCTTTTCGCCAATCACGACGAGGCGGCCGCGACGCGCTTCGCCAAGGCCCCACGGACGGTCGAACTCGCGCCGGAACCTTTGCCCGACGCCCTGCACCAGCAGCCGCATCGGCTTGCTTGCGACATCGAGGAAGCCTTTCACGCGCAGAACGTCGTGAATCTCGGCCACCGAGGCGAGGCGCGCGACAAAGGCGGCGGGATCGGCGATCGCAGGCAGATCGACCGTGAAAGTGTCGAAATCGTCGTGGTCGTGGCCCTCTTCCGCATCGTGATGGGAGGGACGCTGAGCCAGATCGTCCTCGACGGCGGCCTTGACGCCAAGCAGCACATCGGAATCGATCCGGCCCTCCTGCGTCTCGATGATCTTCACCGCGCGCGGGACGGCCGCGGCGATTTCGCCGCGCACGCGCGCAAGATCCGACGGGCTCAACAGGTCGATCTTGTTGAGCACGATCATGTCGGCGCAGAGCAATTGATCCTCATAGACTTCTTCCAGCGGATTGTCGTGATCGAGCGAGGGATCGGCCTGGCGCTGACGGGCGACCTCCTCGGGATCGTCGGCGAAGCGGCCCGCCGCGACCGCGCCCGCATCGACGACGGCGATCACGCCGTCGACGGTCAGTTTCGCGCGAAGCTCGGGCCAGTCGAACGCCTTGACGAGCGGCTTTGGCAGCGCGAGGCCCGACGTCTCTATGATTATATGCTCAGGCCTCGGATCCAGCGCCAGTAACGCGGCGATGGCGGGGGCGAAATCATCGGCCACCGTGCAGCAGATGCAGCCGTTGGTGAGTTCGACGATGTTTTCTTGCGGGCAGGAGGTCGCGCCGCAGGATTTCAGGATGTCGCCGTCGACCCCGACATCGCCGAATTCATTGATGATGAGCGCGAGCCGGCGCCCATGCGCATGGGTCAGCGCGTGGCGGATCAAGGTCGTCTTGCCCGAACCCAGAAAGCCGGTGACGATCGTGACAGGCGTTTTTGCGGGCATCTCTAGGCTCCCCTCACCGGTTGCGGCAATGGCGGCACGCGGGAAATGACCCCCTGGCGAAACGATTTCGGCCGCTCCCGCCACGGAATGAGCCCGTCGTCGGTCGCCGCGAATTTCAGCGCGGCCTCGACGATGTCGTCGACATTGGCGTCCCGATCGAGATCGCCGACGACATAAGTCCATTTGCCCGGTCCCGCCAAGGCCACGGTGCAGGGGCGCTTGCAGACGGACAGGCATTCCACAGGGCGAAGCGCGACGTGGATATCGGCCGGCCGCGGGCCAGCAAGGCGCGCCTCGAGGGCCGCAAATAGCGCCGCGCCCGGACGCACACCCTCCTCGTCGGCGTGTCGGCAGGTGACGCAGACGAAGATCGTGACGTCGGGTTCGATGGAGCGGGGTGTCATCGGCGACGAGGCCGCGACCGCTTCTGCCGCTTGCGGGAGACGGGGTTACGGCGCGCGGGCGGCAGGTTCATCGCTCACTCCATGGACGCCCCTCCGGCGGCCGCTCGAGACATTCGCGCACGGCAGGTCTCCTGGCTCACAGCTCTCAGGCCTGCGCCGCCTTCCCGGACCGCTCGATCCAGTGGCATTCGGCGCCGACTCGCTGCTTACAGTCGCGGGGGCGGCCACGGATCGGATATGCCTACCGTGTTCCCTTTTCACCTTCCCGAGGGAAGGACCGTGCGCCTTTTGTTTCCCAGCTTGGCCGCCCCTTGTCAAATGACCGGGCTTGCGACACTCCTCCGCTTTGGACGGCAAGGGGCGAGGATTTCGGCATGAGCGAGGCCTCCGGCGACAAGGCCGAACGCCACAAGGCGAAGATGGCCAAACGCAAGGCGGTTCAGGACGCCGAAGTCGCCGCCAAACCGATCGCCGCCAAGGGCCTGCTGATCGTCCATACCGGCCCCGGCAAAGGCAAATCCACCGCCGCCTTCGGCCTCGCCTTGCGGGCGCTCGGACGGGGCTGGCGGGTCGGAATCGTGCAGTTCATCAAAGGCGCCTGGTCGACCGGCGAGCGGATGGCCTTCGAGCGGTTTGGCGATGCGATGGTCTGGCGCACGATGGGCGAAGGCTTTACCTGGGAGACGCAGGACCGCGCGCGCGACATCGCCGCCGCCGCCGCCGCCTGGGCCAAGGCGCTGGAGCTGATGGCCGACCCGACGATCCGCCTCGTCGTGCTCGACGAACTCAACATCGCGCTGCGCTACGATTACCTGCCGCTCCCGGAGATCGTGGCGGCGCTGGCGGCGCGCCGCGCCGATCTGCACATCGTCGTCACCGGCCGCAACGCCAAGCCTGAACTGATCGAAGCGGCCGATCTCGTCACGGAGATGGGGCTCGTCAAGCATCATTTCGCCGCCGGCGTGCGCGCCCAAGAGGGAATCGAATTTTGATGGCGGCGCGCGCGCTGATGCTTCAGGGCACGGGATCGGATGTCGGCAAATCCTTGATCGTCGCGGGCCTTTGCCGCGCCTTCACGCTGCGCGGGCTGAAGGTGCGGCCGTTCAAGCCGCAGAATATGTCGAACAACGCCGCCGTCGCGGCCGACGGCGGCGAGATCGGCCGCGCGCAGGCGCTGCAGGCAAGAGCCTGCCGGGTGGCGCCCAGCGTCCACATGAATCCGGTATTGCTCAAGCCGCAAAGCGACATCGGCGCGCAGGTCGTCGTGCAGGGCCGCGTCGTCGGCGCCGCCAAAGCGCGCGAATACCAGGATTGGAAACCGAGGCTGATGCCAGCGGTGCTGGAAAGTTTCGCATGGGCGAAGAGCGAGGCCGATCTCGTGCTGGTCGAGGGCGCGGGCAGTCCCGCCGAGGTCAATCTGCGCCGCGGCGACATCGCCAATATGGGCTTTGCGCAGGCGTCGCGGACCCCGGTCGTGCTGATCGGCGACATCGATCGCGGCGGCGTCATCGCGCAGATTGTCGGCACGAAGGCGGTGATCGACGCCTCGGACGCCGCCTTGATCCGCGGCTTTCTCGTCAACAAGTTCCGCGGCGACGCCTCGCTGTTCGAGGAGGGCATGCGCATCATCGAGCGCCACACGCAATGGGCGGCCCTCGGCCTCATCCCGTTCTTCCCCGCCGCGACGCGCCTGCCGCCCGAAGACGCGATGGCGCTCGAACGCGAGCCGAGGCATGCCGGCGATGGCGTGGCGATCGCCATCCCGATGCTTTCGCGCATCGCCAATTTCGACGATTTCGATCCTCTGAAGCTCGAGCCCCGGGTTCGGCTGATCATGGTTCCCCCCGGCCGGCCAATCCCCGCCGAGGCGGCGCTCGTCATCCTGCCCGGCAGCAAGGCGACGATCGCCGATCTCGCCTTTCTGCGCGAACAGGGCTGGGACATCGACATAGCGGCCCATTGGCGGCGCGGCGGGCGGGTGCTCGGCGTCTGCGGCGGCTATCAGATGCTCGGCCGAAGGGTTGCCGACCCCGAAGGGACGGAAGGGCCGGCGGGCGAAGCGGCGGGGCTCGGCCTGCTCGACGTTTCGACGGTCCTGTCCGGAGAAAAAGTGCTGACGGCGGTCGAGGGCGTCTGCCTCGACAATGGCGCGCCATTCTCTGGCTATGAAATGCATATCGGCCGGACAAGCGGACCCGGCCGCGCGCGGCCGCTGCTGCAATTTGCCGATGGACGAAGCGACGGCGCGATCTCGCCCGACGGGCGCGTGATGGGCGCCTATGTGCATGGCCTGTTCGGCGACGATCGCCAGCGCGCCGCGTGGCTCGCGAGTCTGGGCGCGCGCTCGGAACTCGCCTATGAATCGCAGGTGGAACAGACGCTCGACGAACTTGCCGCGCATCTTTCCGCCCATATCGATCTCGACGTCCTCCTCAGCCTCGCAAAATGAGCGCGAGCGCGCCGAGCGCCACAGCCTGCAGAAGACAGGCGAGTCGGTAGAGGCGCAAAGCGCGGCGGATATCGGCGGCGCTCGCCTGATCGCGGCCATCGCCCATGAACGCGTCTTCGATTCGTTGCTCGCCGTAGACGCGTGGGCCGGCGAGCCTCAGGCCGAGCGCGCCGGCCATCGCCGCCTCGGGCCAGCCGGCATTGGGCGAGCGATGGCGCGAGGCGTCGCGGCGCAAAGCGCGCAGCGCGGCCGGAGCGGAGGCGCCGGGCAGAATCGCCGCGGCGAGAATGAGCCACAAGGCGGCCAGACGCGAGGCGGGAAGATTGACGAGATCGTCGAGCCGCGCCGCCGCCCAGCCGAAGGCGAGGTAGCGCCCGCTCTTGTGGCCGATCATGCTGTCGGCTGTATTGACGGCCTTGTAGAGCGCGCCGCCGGCGAGCCCGCCGATCGCGATCCACAACAGCGGCGCGACGATCCCATCCGAGAAATTTTCGGCAAGGCTCTCGATCGCCGCGCGCGCCACGCCCGCTTCGTCGAGGACCTGCACATTGCGCCCGACGATCAACGAGAGGGCGCGCCGGCCGGCCGGCAATCCCTCTTGCTCCAACGCCTCCGCCACGGCGCCGACATGGTCGTCGAGGCTGCGTTGCGCGGGAAGGCTGGCGGCAAAAACCGCCAGGATGAGGAAGCCGATCCAACCGGAGGGCGCGCAGAGCGTCGCAAGCGCCGCCACGCCGCCGACCGGCAAAAGCAACCGCGCGCGCGCGAGCGCGCCGGCGGCTCGACGCCAAGGAAAAGACCGGGCCGGCCGGTTGAGGCGCCGATCGAGCCACAAGAGCCACGCTCCCATCCAGGTGACGGGATGGCCGATCGCGCGGTAGAGAACGTCGGGATAGCCAGCTACGGCCTCGACGACAAGCGCCGCGAGGGCCAGCAAAGGCGACAAGGCGAGATGCATCGTGAATGAAGCGCCCTTCGAAGCGGCCTGGAGTCGATTGGCATATCACGGCGGCAATCTTGGCGTCGCCCGCCGATTGTTTCCGGGCGCTCCAGAGCCCTGGATCGATCTGTCGACCGGCATCAATCCAGTTCCTTATCCGCTGCCTCCGCTCGCCGGCGACCTTTGGGCGCGATTGCCGGAGACGGACCATCTTGCCGCGCTCGAGGCCGCCGCGGCGCGCCAATACGGCGTGAGCGCCGGCGAGACCATCGCCGCGCCGGGCAGCCAAGCGATCGTCCAATCGCTGGCGCGGCTCGCCCCCGCCGGGCGCGTCGCCATTCTCGGCTTCAGCTACGCCGGACATGAGCGCGCGTGGCGCGCGGCGGGGGCGAGCTTCGAGGCGGTCGACGAAATTAAGCAGCTCGCCGCCTTCGACGTGGCGATCGTCGTGAACCCCAACAATCCCGATGGGCGGCTGACGAACCGCGACGCGCTGGTCGAACTTCATCGCGAGATGGCGGGCCGCGGCGGGAGGCTCATCATCGACGAGGCGTTCATGGACCTCGACCGGCGCGGGCAGAGCCTGGCGCCCGTCCTTCCCTCCAGCCGCGCGATCGTGCTGCGCTCGTTCGGCAAGACTTATGGCCTCGGCGGATTGCGGCTGGGATTTGCGATCGCCTCCGTCGATCTGGCGGCGCCGCTGCGCGCCGCGCTCGGTCCCTGGCCCGTCAGTGGACCCGCCATCGAAATCGGGCGCCGCGCGCTCGCCGATGATTTGTGGCTTGAGGAGACGAGATTCCGGCTCGAGCGCGACGCCGAGCGGCTCGACCGCCTGCTGATCGAGGGCGGTTTTGCGGCCGTGACCGGCACGATCCTGTTTCGGCTCGCCCGCCACGCGCGCGCCGAAAAGCTTTTCGTCGATCTGCTGCGTCAGGGAATTCTGGCCCGTCATTTCGCCGGATTTCCGGACCGATTGCGTTTTGGGATTCCGGCCGGACCGGAGTCCTGGCGCAGGCTGGAATTCGCGCTCAAAGCAGCGTGACCTGGCGCGCAAGCGGCAAAAAGAGGATGCGACTATCGCCCCGTCTGGGATAAATGTAGAGAGGCGGGGCAACCGAGACGGAGAATGGAATGACGCGAAAGTTTTGGCTGACGGCGATCGGCTTGGGAATGGCGCTGGCGTGCCAGTCCGCCGCCGGCCAGACGAGTCCCAAGCCGGAAGCCGCCAAACCGGCGCCCGCGCCAGCGCCTGTCAGCGCGGACCCGCAATCGACGACGGCCAATTATGGCGACTGGGTCGTCCGGTGCCAGCGCGTCGGGGAAGGCGCCGCGACGCAACGCGTCTGCGAAGTGGCCGAGTCGATCCAGACGCAAGGGGCGCAGGGGCCGATCGCCCAGATCGCCTTCGGGCGAATCGCCCCCGCCGATCCGATGCGGCTGACCCTCGTATTGCCGCCCAACATCAGTTTTCCCAGTTCGCCGCGCCTGGCCGTCGACGAAAAGGACCCGCGCGGCATCGACCTCAGCTGGCGGCGGTGTCTGCCGGGAGGCTGCTTTGCAGATGCCGAGATCAAGGACGATCTCCTGCAGCGCTGGCGCGAACAGACTGGCCAGGGCTCGCTGCGATTTAAGGATAGCGCCGGCCGAGACGTCGTCCTGCCCTTTTCGTTCCGGGGCCTCGCCCAGGCGCTCGACGCTTTGGCGAAAAGCTAGGCCGGCGGCCGGGCGTCACAGGAGTGCGGCCAGGGCGCCTTCGCCGGCCAGCAGCGCGACGATGACCCAGGGCGGCAGTTTCCACACGGCGAGCAGTAGGAATCCGCCAAGCGCGAGGGCGAAATCGCTTCGGGTCAGGACGGCGCTCGTCCAGACCGGGCTGTAAAAAGCCGCGCCGAGAATGCCGACGACCGCCGCATTGGCGCCCTGCATGGCGCCCCTCGCCAGGGGCCGCGCGCGTAAGGCGTGCCAGAACGGCAGCATGCCATAGACCAGCAGCAGTCCCGGCAGGAACAGCCCGACCAGCGCGATCCCCGCGCCCGCGACGCCGTTGGGAACGGACCCCGTCACGGCGCCAAGATAGGCCGCGAAAGCGAACAGCGGTCCGGGAACGGCCTGGGTGAGGCCATAGCCCGCCAGAAAGGCCTCATTCGTCACCCAGCCCGGCGCGACAACCTCGGCCTGCAGCAACGGTAAAACGACATGGCCGCCGCCGAACACCAGGGCGCCCGAACGGTAGAAGGCGTCGAACAGCGCAAGGCCGGGATGGGCGCCGGCCAGCAGCGGCGCAACCAGCAAGAAAATGGCGAAAAGAGCCAGTGCGGCGGCGCCGCCCGCGCGGCTCACGGGAAAGCCCTGGGTCGCGTTGGACAGTGTGTCCTCGGCGCGGCAAAGAACGAGGCCGCATAGCGCGCCGAGGGAGATCGCCGCGATCTGGCCGATCGATCCGGCCGCCAGGACCACGACCGCCACCGCGGCGAGCGCGATCCCGGCGCGTTGACGGTCCGGCGTGAGGCTTTTGGCCATGCCCCATAAGGCTTGCGCAACAACGGCGACCGCCACGAGCTTGAGGCCGTGCAACAAGCCTTCGGCGACGGGTCCGCGAAAGGCGGCGGCGCTGAGCGCAAATGCCAGCAGGATAAGGGCGGAAGGCGCGGTGAAAGCGGCCCAGGCGGCCAGACCGCCCAGCACCCCGCCGCCGCGCAGCACGCCGAGCGAGAAGCCGACCTGGCTGGAAGCCGGCCCCGGCAGGAATTGACATAGCGCGACAAGATCGGCGTAACCGGCCTCGTCGATCCATCCCCGGCGCGTCACCAATTCGTTGCGGAAATAGCCGAGATGGGCGATCGGCCCGCCAAAGGACGTCAGGCCGAGCTTGAGGAAAACGCGGAACACTTCGCCGGGCGAGCCGGGCGCGTCTCGCCGTTTCGATTTGCCGTCCGCAGCCGGGCCGGCGTCGTTCCCGGGCGGACCCGCTTTCACCAATTCGTTCCTTGGCCGGTTTCCTCGACGTGATAACGTTGCATCCGCGTCCCTCTTTGCGCATTCGCCAACAATCTACAATGGAGCCCACCATGCATAAACGCCGTCTTGGCCGCACCAGCCTGCAAATTGCTCCGCTCGTATTCGGCGGCAACGTCTTTGGCTGGACGGCCGACGCGAAAACGTCGTTCGATCTGCTCGACCGCTTCCTCGAAGCGGGCCTCAACGCGATCGACACGGCCGACGTCTATTCGGCATGGGCGCCGGGCAACAAGGGCGGCGAATCCGAGACGATCGTCGGCGACTGGATGAAGAGCCGCGGCAATCGCGAAAAAGTGATCGTCGTCACCAAGGTCGGCTCCCCCATGGGGCCGGGCAAGAAGGGGCTTTCGGCGCCCTATATCGCCGAGGCTGTCGAGGCTTCGTTGAAGCGACTGAAGACCGATTACATCGATCTCTATCTCTCGCATTGGCCCGATCCCGACATTCCTTACGAGGAGACGCTGGGCGCCTATCGCGATCTCGTGCAGCAGGGCAAGGTCCGCGCCATCGGCGCCTCGAACCTCAACGCCGAGCAGCTCGCCGCCTCTCTAAAAGCCGCCAAAGCCAAATCGCTGCCGCGCTATGACGTGCTGCAGCCCGAATATAATCTATACGACCGCGCCAGTTTCGACGGGCCGTTGCGCGACCTCTGCATCTCAGAGGAAATCGGCGTCATCACCTATTTCAGCCTCGCCAAGGGCTTTCTGTCGGGAAAATATCGCGGCGAGGCGGATCTGGCGCAGAGCCCGCGCGGGGGCGGCGTCAAGGCCTATCTCAACGAGCGGGGCTTTCGCATTCTGGCGGCGCTCGATGCGATCGCGGCAAGGCTCGGCGCCAAGCCGGCCGAGGTCGCCCTCGCCTGGCTGATCGGCCAGCCCGGCGTCACCGCGCCGATCGCCAGCGCGACCTCGCTCAATCAGCTCGGCAGCCTCATCAAGGCGGCTTCGCTGGAGCTCGACGACGACGACCGCCGCGTGCTCGACCAGGCGAGCGCGCCGTAGCGTCCAAAGCCGAGGGGCGCGCTATTTCGCGCGCGCTTCGGCGTCGAGCGCGGCGAAGTCGGCGCCCGACAGGGCGATGCCGGCGGCCGCGACATTCTCCTCGAGATGGGCGACCTTGCCGGTGCCCGGTATCGGCAGCATGACCTTGGCCCGCTTCAGCACCCAGGCGAGCGCGATCTGGCTGGGCGAGGCGCCATATTTCTTGGCCATCGCATCGAGGATGGAGCCGGGGCGCGCCAGATCGCCGGCGGCGAGCGGGTACCAGGGAATGAAGCCGATGTTATGGGCCTCGCAATAATCGAGCACTTTCTCGCTGGAGCGGTCGGCCAGATTGTAGAGGTTCTGCACGGTGGCGACTTTGAAGAACTTCTGCGCCGCTTCAATCTCCTCGATGCTGACCTGACTGAGCCCGACATGGCGGATCGAGCCCTCCTTCTGCATCTTGGCGATCGCGTCGAACTGCTCGTCGCGCGGCACGGCCGGATCGATGCGGTGGAGCTGCCACAGATCGATGCGCGCCACGCCCAGCCGCTTGAGGTTGCCCGCGACGGCTTTTTTCAGATATTCAGGACGCCCGTTCGGCGCCCACTGGCCGGGGCCGGAGCGCGTCAGGCCGCCCTTGGTGGCGATGACGAGGCCCTTGTAGGGCGCGAGCGCCTCGTGAATCAGCCGCTCGCTGACCTCGGGACCGTAGCTGTCGGCGGTGTCGATGAAATTGACGTCGAGCTCGGGCAAGCGGCGCAGCACGCGCAACGCTTCGTCGCGATCCTTCGGCTCGCCCCAGATTCCCTCGCCGGTGATGCGCATCGCGCCGAAGCCGAGGCGGTTGACGGTGAGGTCTCCGCCTATGGCGAATTGACCGGTCGCGGCGGCGCTGTGTTTTGTCATGGGAGCTCTCTGGGAAAGTGGATGTCGGGGCGGCGGGCGCAACCGGACGGGTTGCGCTTGCGGGGTTAGATGGGGCGTCTTGCTCCGCACGCAAGCGGGCGATTTAGGCTCCAACGGCGCGTTTTTGAAGGCGCGCCGCCGAGCGCCGATGTCGCCCAGCCTGCAGGATCGCGAGATTTCTGCATTTCTGCGGGGAACCCGGCATAGAATTTAGGCATTCAGAGACCGTAAGAACTTTTGACGGGCCCGCGCGGGACAGTATGTCGCGCTTCGAAACCTGCCGCCGTGCAGCGAGTTACGGATAGGCGTCTCTAACTCCCGCCCATATCGTCCAAAGATTGCGGGAGATGGCCGCATGAAGGCCGGCGGGATACCAAGCTTTGCATCGTTCATGCCCGGGGCCATGCTCAAGGCGCAAGGCGGCGGCGGATTCAGATTTTACGAAGCGCGGTTTCGACGGCGCGCCGCGGATCGCCGATATTGAAGGGCTCGTTCAATACAGCGATATCGCCGCGTTACGCGGACGCCCCCGCCTCGCCCTCGCCGCGTCGCGCCTCCAGATAGGCGCAGATCTCTCTCGACACTTCCTCCGGCGGGGTGAAATCGACGCGAGGATGGCGGAAGGGGATCCATTGGAATCGCGCATACCATAGGATTCCCGGATGCGGCGGCTGGCTGTAGTCATAGGCGGCGAGCGGTCGGAAACATTCGCTGACGATGCCGATATAGTTCAAATTCTGGCGCTCCGATGCGTAGAGACGCAGCAGCGCGCTCTTCTGGCGTCGCTCCTCGGGCGTGAGCGCGATCGTCTGCTCGCGCCCGTCTGGGAAAGGAAACTGTTGCGCGCGCGTCTTGCCGCCGCAAAAATTATATTCGGCGAACTCGAGCACGCTCAAATTGTCGCGCAGCAATCGGCCAAGCGCATTCAGCGCGTCGTGATCGGGATTGCCGCCCTCATAGGCGGGAAGCCAGATTTGATCGGGCTGGCAGGCGGCGATCGCCGCGCGTATTTCCTCGTGAACCTCCGGCAACTCCCGCCACAGCCGCCGCGTAGGCCGGCTCGCCCAGCCGACGGGATGAAGGTCCAATAGCTTGGCCGCGCTTTCCGCCTCCACCCGACGGCGGGCGACATAGGCTTCGTGGTTCTTGCGCCGCCAAGGCCAGAGCGTGTCGCGCGCCAGGCACCCGTCGGTCAGGTAAAGCGCGAAAATCTGCGCGCCCTCCGCGCGCGCCCGGCCGATCGCCGCGGCGCAGCCGACGACCTCGTCATCGGGATGGGGAACCAGGAGGAGAATGCGCCGACCGAACATATTGCTATCCGCCCGTCAGGGCCGCCCGCCAGCCGCTCAGCAAATCCGCGTTCAGCACGTCGGACCAGTTCGCCAGATGGCTCGCGCTGTAATCGAGCGCGATTTGGCGCAGGATCTGGCGCCCGTCGGCGTCGCGCGCAAGATCGCGCAAGGCCGCCGTCCAGGGCGCGACGCCGCTCTCGACCGCGCGGATCGCCGGCATATCGTCGAAAAGCCTCGCCGAGCCGCTGCCGCGCGCGACAAGGGAAGGACAGCCCGAGGCGATCGCCTCGATGGCCGCCATGCTGGCCACCTCCACTTCGGATGGCGCCGCGACAAAATCGACGCTCGCATAGAGCCGCGCCAGTTCGCCGGGCTCGACGAAGCCGGGCAGGCTGACATGGCCGCCTAGGCGCGACCTGATTTCCTCGGTCATCGGGCCGACGCCCGCCACGATAAGATGCAGCGGCGTCCCGGCGCCGATCGCCTCAGCGGCCGCCTCCATCAAGGTTTGCGCATTCTTGCCGGCGTCGACGCGCCCGACAAACAGCGCGACGACGCGCCCATCGGGGATCGCATAATCGCGCCGGACGCCCGCGACATCGCGGCGATGCGGGCCGAACATCGTCTTGTCTATGCCGACGCGCAGATGGCTGACCCGCGCCGCGCCCATAATGCCCTCGGCCAGCGCCCGATCCTCTGCGCGCGTGATGAAGGCATGCACGCAGGCGCGCAAATGGCCCCGCAACAGGCGATCCATCCTCGCGCCCTGGCGCTCGGGGACGCGCCAGCCCTCGATCAGCTTGCGCTTCAACCACGGCCAGCGCACGAGCTGGTCGATCGTCTGGCGCGCGAACAGGCGCGCATAGGCGGGCGTGTCGGTGTGGAACGAAGTGGTGAGCGCGATGGCGCGCCGGCGCGCGACGCGTTCGGCGGTCCGCGCGAAGGCGAAAAATGCGTCGGTGGTGTGGATGAGGTCGAATTTCGGCAATTGCCTCGCCAGGCCCGGATGGTAGGGCGCAAGATCGGTATGGTCGGGAACGTAGGGCAGAAACTTCAGCCGCGCCGTACTGAAGACGGGGCGCAGACTGCGCAACCGGACATGGGGCCCGAGAACCTCGTCCGGCCCGTCGCCGGAGAAATAGACGGTGAGGTCGAGCGGATGATCGCCGCGCTCCGTCTCGCGCGCGGCCGCGGCGGCGAGCCGCTCCCACCATTTGACATGCCCGCCGGCCTGCGCCGAGCGCGGCAGGTCGACCAGCGCGGCGACGCGAAGCGGGCTTTGGCGTTCGAGAGGCGTCAAGAAGGGGTCCGTGGCAAGAGGCGCGAGGGCTCGTTCGGCGGCAATAAATCATTCGCCCACAAATAGATTAGCGTTTGGGCGATCCGCCCGTATAGATGCCGCCGCTGACCGACGCGCCAGGCGCGATGGCAGGTTCACAGAGAGGCGATATGAAAAAATTGTTTGCCGCGGCCGTGTTTTTTGCTTTTTGCGGCCTTGGCGTCGCCGATGCGCAATCGGATATGAGCTGCGCGGATCTCCTCAAATCCAATGCGCAGCTCGACGCGGCGACCAAGGCGGCGATGGCCAAGGACGCCGACGGGGCCGCGATGGACAAGAAGATAAACGACTATTGTGCAAAGAATCCAACGGCTAAGGCGTCCGAAGCGATGGAAAAGGCATTGGCGCAATAGACTGGCGAGGCGCTCTCCCCGGACCTCTTTGCGGGCCAGGAGGGCGCTCCGCCCCAGCGCCGCCCAAATTGACTGCTTTACACCTCAATTCCCCTAACGCGGCGATTGCTGTAGGGAAGGGCTTGGGTTTAGGTGGCGCGGCGTTTCCGTCGCGCCCCTTGTTCGAATAAGGAATTTTCGCTTGGGCATACCCCTGATGCAAATGGCGCGCGTGGGCGCCTATGTGCTCCGCCAGCGGCTGGCCGGCGTCAAGCGCTACCCGCTCGTGCTGATGCTGGAGCCGCTGTTTCGCTGCAACCTCGCCTGCGCCGGCTGCGGCAAGATCGATTATCCCGACAAGATCCTCAACCAGCGCCTGTCGGTCGCCGACAGTCTGTCGGCGATGGAGGAATGCGGCGCGCCGGTCGTCGTCATCGCCGGCGGCGAGCCGTTGCTGCATCGCGAATTGCCCGAGATCGTCGCCGCTGGGCTAGCGCGCGGCAAATATGTGACCGTGTGCACCAATGCGCTGCTGCTGGAAAAGAAGCTCGCGCAATACAAGCCGCATCCGCGCTTCAACTGGTCGATCCATCTCGACGGCGACCCCGAGATGCACGATCGCTCGGTGTGCCAGACCGGCGTCTACGACCGCGCAGTGGCGGCGCTGAAGGCGGCCAAGGCGGCGGGGTTCCGCGTCAATATCAATTGCACTTTGTTCGACGGGGCGGACCCGACGCGCGTCGCCGCCTTTCTCGACGAGACCAATCGCCTCGGCGTCGAGGGCGTCACCATTTCGCCGGGTTACGCCTATGAGCGCGCGCCCGACCAGAAGCATTTTCTCAACCGCACGCGCACCAAGCAGCTGTTCCGCGATATTTTCGCCAAGGGCAAGACCGCTCAGGGCAAGGGCAGCAAGGCCTGGGGCTTCTATCAGTCCTCGCTGTTCCTCGATTTTCTCGCCGGCAACCAGAGCTATCATTGCACGCCATGGGGCAATCCAACCCGCACCGTGTTCGGCTGGCAGCGGCCCTGCTATCTCCTGGGCGAAGGCTATGCCGCGACGTTCAAGGAATTGATGGACTCGACCGATTGGGACAAATACGGCGTCGGCAATTATGAGAAATGCGCCGATTGCATGGTCCATAGCGGCTTTGAGGCGAGCGCGGTCACGGATGCGATGAGCCATCCCTTGAAAGTGCTCAAAGTGGCGGTGATGGGCGTGCGCACGGACGGACCGATGGCGCCCGATATCGCGCTCGACAAGCAACGCCCCGCCGAATTCACCTTCTCTCGCCACGTCGAGACGAAGCTCGCCGAGATCGCGGTCAATGAAACCCGCGCCAAGGAGCGCGCCGGCGCGGCCTGAGGGTCGCGGATTCGCTTCGCGCCTCGGCGCCGCCCCTCATCCGACCTCGCTAACGCGAGGCCACCTTCTCTAGGCGAATGCAGAGCATTCGTCCGCTCCCGCTTCGCGAGAGAAGGGTCGCGCGCCTTCCTTCTCTCGCGAAGCGGGAGAAGGTGTCATGCGCAGCATGACGGATGAGGGGCGGCGTGACGCCAAAAGTCAGCTCCCGCCGATTCGCTCCATTGCGATCCGCGCGGCCGTGTCGCCCGAGCGGATCGCGCCCTCGATGGTGGCGGGCAGGCCGGTGCGCACATAATCGCCCGCCAGCAGCAGATTGGACCATTGCGTCTGGCTCGGCGGCCGAAGCGCTTCTTGTTCGGGCGTGGCGGCGAAAGTGGCGCGGCGCTCCTTGATGATGCGCCAGGACGGCAGTTCGTCGGAGAGGCCCGTGAGGCCCGCGACCTCGCGCCAGAGATCGGCGGCCAGTTTTTCGCGCGGCATGTCGATCAGGGCGCCCGCGTCGCTGACCGTCACGGAGAGGCGGTCGGGATAGGCGAACAGCCATTGCACGCTCGCATTGACGACGCCGAGGATCGGCGGCGTCTTGGGCGGCGGGGCGATGCTGAAATGCGCGTTGAGGATCGCGTTGAACGCGCGCGGCGTGGAAAGGCCGGGCGCGAGCGCCGCGGCGACATGCGCCGGCGCCGCCAGCACGACCAGATCCTGCGCGTCGAGCGCGATCGAATCATGTTCGAATTCCAATCCCGCGACGCGCCCCTCCGCGAAATCGAACGCGCGCAGCCGCCGCTCGAAGCGCACTTGCGCGCCGCCCCGCCGCAAAAATTTGAGCGCGGGATCGACGAAGGCGCGCGACAGGCCATGGGCGGCCACCAGCGGATGGCAGGCGCGCCCGCCGCGCGCCAGAGTCTGGCGAAGAATCATCGCGGCGAGCGCAGCGGAACCGCCCTTGGGATCGGTGTTGAGCGCGGCAAGAAAGAACGGACCCCACAGACGCTCGAAAAGCGCCGCCGAACAATCCATCACATCGGCGACCTTGGCCTGCGCGGAGGCTCTGAGGAGGCGCGCGACCGAGAGATAGTCGATCGCCCGCGTGCGCGGAACGCGGCGGCGCTCGAACAGCAGCCACCATGGCAGGCGCCCTTCGTTGGGGCGCAGAATCCAGCGCTCGCCGCTCGCCATATCGGCAAAAGCGATCTCGCAGCGCGCGGGGCCGCGCAACTCATGGCGCGCGCCGATCGCGTCGAGATAGGCGAGCGCCGAATCATTGCCCGACAACAGCAGGTGATTGCCATTGTCGATCGTCGTATTCATCGCTTCGTCGAAAAAGGAACGGCAGCGTCCGCCCGCCTGGCGCGAGGCCTCATGCACGACGATGTCGCAGGGGGCCTGGCTAAGCTTCACCGCCGCGGCCAGTCCCGCCAATCCCGCGCCGACGATATGAACGACCGGGCGCTCCATCAGAACAATCCGTAACGCACGAGAGCCAGCAGGAGACGCGGCAGCGGCAATTTCACGGGCGTGCGCGGCGGCGCGAATCCGCGCCGCACGAGGCGCTCCAGAATCGCCCCATAGGCCGCCGCCATCAGACGCGGGGCGCGGACGGCCGCGCGAGGACAACCACGCATGATTTCATTGGCGAGCGCAAACTGGCGTTGCGCTTCCTCGACCACGGGACGGGCGGCCGCATCGAGAGCCGGCGAGCCAAGCACGAGCGCCGGATCGCTGTCGGCAATGCCGGCCTGGTCCAGCGCTTCGCGCGGCAGGTACAGGCGCCCCAAAACACGATCCTCGTCGAGATCGCGCAGGATATTGGTCAATTGCAGCGCGCGGCCGAGATGGTCGGCGAGCGCGTCGCCCGCGCTTGCGTCGAGGCCGAAGATGCGCGTCGAAAGACGTCCCACCGCGCAAGCGACGCGATCGCAATAGAGGTTCAGCGTCGGCCAATCGGGCGCGCGAATATCGGCCGCCACATCCATTTCCATTCCGTCGATGATCGCGACGAAATCGCGATGCTGCAGGTCGTAGGCGCGGATTGAGCGCGCGAGTTCGAGTAGCGGAGCTGGCGCCGTGCCGGCGAAAACCGCTTTCATATCGGTCCGCCAGGCCTGCAGCTCGTTGCGGCGATCCCCGCGCGGGCGCGAACAATCGTCGGCGATATCGTCGACCGCGCGGCAGAAGCCGTAGATTTCGAACATCGCCTGGCGCTTGTCGCGCGGTAAAATGCGCATCGCGGCATAGAAGGAGCTGCCGCGCGGCGCGGGCAGGCTGGGCGCGGCCGCGTTCATTTCGGCCTCGCCTCGACGGTCGCGGGTCTGGCGCCGCGCGCGGCGCGCGCCATCGCGCCCTCGGCTGCGCCGACAAGGCCCGAGAAGACGAACGCAGCCTTGCCGGGGTGGACGCGCTCGCTCAGCGGATCGCGCCTCGTCAGGCGACGCACATTGGCGCGCGCCAGCCGCAGGATCGCACCAATCTCGCAAGCCAGGCGCCAATCGCTCACGCGACCGGCAAGCTCCGCGCCGTCGTCGAGCAGCGCGCCGGATTTTTGCGCGAGTTCGCCGATCGCCGCGCGCAAGGCCGGCGAGGCGCGCGGCGCCGCCAGATCGGCATAGGCCGCGCCCGCGCAGGTAAGCGAATCTTCGGGCAGATAGACCCGGTCGAGCCGCGCGAAATCCTGCCCGCAATCCTGGAGATGATTGATGATCTGCAGGCTCGCGCAGATGGCGTCGCTGGCCGGCCAGAGCGAGGGGCTCTGGCCATGGACGTCGAGCACGAAGCGTCCGACCGGCATCGCCGACAAGGCGCAATAATCCATCAATTCGCGCCAGTCGCGATAGCGGCTCTTGGTGACGTCGAGGCGAAAAGCGGCGATGAGGTCGCGCGCATGGACCTGGCTGAGACCCCGCGCCGCCAGAGCCTCGCGCAGGGCGATACCTTCGGGTTCGGAATCGCGCTGGCCGATGAGCGTCGCCTCGAGCGCTTCGAGCCCCTCGAGCTTTGCCGGCGGCGGCAGGTTCGGATGGTCGGCGATATCGTCGGCTTTGCGGGCGAACCGGTAGAAAGCCAGAATGGAAGCGCGGTACCGGGGCGCAATGAGGCGCGAGGCGACCGGGAAATTCTCGTCCCGTTCGGTCTTGCCCGTTTGCGCGGCCTTCATCGCGTCCCTCCGCCAGCGCCCTTGATCGGGGCCGCGCGACCCTTCCAGAGGCCGCCGCGCCCGCGCGCATAGAGGTAAGCGGATTTGAGCGTGAAGGCCAGATAGGCCGCGGCGATGAGCGGCAAGGCAAGACCCCAGATCGTGGCGCGCCCGTAAAAGCGCAACATCGGCTGGAAGGCGACCGCCATCAGGATCCAGGCGACAAGGCCGATGAGGGCGGCCGCGTCTGAGGCGAATAGCGCCGCGAACGGGGCGACGAGGAAAGTTACGATCATGCCGGCGGCGACGCCGATGAGCTTGACGGGCGAATAGTCAAGCTGCGCATAGGCGGAACGGGCCACCATCGCCCCGATATCGCCGAAGCGCGGATAGGCGCGCAGGCTGACGACATCGTGCGTCAGCGCCAGCGCGATCCTTCCCTGGCGCTTCATCAACACGGCCAGCGCGCAATCGTCGATCAGGGCGTCGCGCATCGCGTCGAACCCGCCGGCGCGAGCCAAGGCCGCCCGATCGGCGAGCATGCAGCCGCCCGCCGCCGCCGCCGTGCGGGCGCCGGGATCGTCGACCCAGGCGAAGGGATAGAGCATCTGGAAGAAGAAGACGAAAGCCGGGATCAGCGCGCGCTCGGCCAGACTCTCGCAGCGCAGACTCGCCATCAAAGATACCAGCGCGCAATCGCCCGTCTCGGCGCGCTGCACGAGCGTGGCCAGGACCCCGGGCGCGAATACAATATCCGCGTCGCAAAACAGCAGGCGGGCGGGCGGCGAAGCGCGCTTGTCGAGTTCGGCCAGCCCCTGGCGCATTGCCCAGACCTTGCCGCTCCAACCGATGGGGCGCGGCGCGCCGGCCACGATGGCGAGGCGATCTTCCGCACGGCGGTCGCTCGCCGCGGCGCGGGCGATTTTTGCGGTGCCGTCGCTACTCTCGTCATCGACCAGCACGATCGAGAAATGGCCGGGATAGTTCTGGTCCAACAAGGAGGCGATGCATTGGCCGACGCCTTCGGCTTCGTCGCGCGCCGGAATGATCGCCGCGACATCGGGCCAATGCGCCAGTGGCGCGCCTAGCGGCCAGACTTCGTCGCGTTCGCGCGCGCGCCAGAAGGCGCCGCGCCTGCTCAACAGGTAGATCCAAATGAAGAGCGCGAGAACCGCGAGGGCAAGACTCATGGCAGCCGGCCATTTTGCCTGAACCAGGCCAGCGCATCGCGCAGGCCCTCGCGATAGGGGCGATGGCGGTAGGCAAGCTCGCGCTCCGCTTTGGCCGAGGAAAAGAACATATGGTGTTTGGCCATCCTCAGCCCATCAAGCGTCAAGAAGGGCTCGCGCCCGGTGAAACGCGCGATAGCCTCCGCCGCCAGCGCGAGCGGAAACAACGGCGCGCGCGGCAGCCGCGCGAAAGGCGGCCTTCTGCCGGTCAAGGCGGCGATCTCGGTCAGCATTTCGCCGAGCTCTACATCGTCGCCGCCCAGAATGTAGCGCTCGCCGATCCGCCCGCGTTCCAGCGCGGCCAGATGTCCGCTGGCGACGTCGTCGACATGGACGAGATTGAGCCCGGTGTCGACATAGGCCGGCATGCGCCCGCGCGCCGCCTCTAGGAGAATGCGCCCGGTCGGGGTCGGCCTGACGTCGCGCGGGCCGATTGGGGTGGAAGGATTGACGATGATCGCGGGAAGGCCCTGCGCCGCCTTCGTCTCGACGAGCCGTTCGGCGGCGACCTTGCTGCGCTTATAGGCGCCGATCGCCTGGCCCTCCGTGAGGCCGACGCTCTCGTCGGCCGGTCGACCGTCCTTGCGTAGCGCAAGCGTCGCGACGCTGCTGGTGTAGACGACGCGCTCGACGCCGGCGCCCGCCGCCGCCTGCATCGCATTGCGCGTTCCCTCGACATTGGCGGCGATGATTTCGCCGGGATCTCGCGCCCAAAGACGGTAGTCGGCCGCGACATGAAAGAGATAGCGCACGTCCCGCATCGCCGCCGCCATCGCGGCGGCGTCGCGCATGTCGCCTTCAGCGATTTCGACGCCTGGCGGCAAATTCGCGCGATTGGCGGAGGCGCGCACAAACGCGCGGACGGATTTGCCGCGCTCGAGCAACACCGCCACGAGCGCCGAGCCTACAAAGCCAGACGCGCCGGTCACCAGCACGCGGTCGGCCGCGCCGATTTCAATCGCCATGGCGCCTTGCGCGTTCGCGCACGTGAAGCGCCGTCAACTGTGCTGCTCCATGCGCGAGGCCTTTTGCGTGTCGGGCAGCGCGATATAGAAGATCAGCGAAATGAAAATGAGCGCCGTCGCATAGAAATAAAACCATTCTTCGTGCCCGGCATTCTTGAAATAGAGCGCGACCGAATCGGTGGTGCCGCCGAAAATCGCCGCCGTCAGCGCATAGGGCAGGCCAACGCCGAGCGCGCGCACCGCGGTCGGGAACAGTTCGGCCTTGACGATGGCGGTGATCGACGTATAGCCGGTGACGATCGCCCAGGCGAGGCAGATGATGAGGAAGGCCATGAACGGCTCCGTCGTCGCCCGCAAGGTCGTCAGCAGAGGATAGGTGCCAAGCGTGCCGAGCACGCCAAAGCCGATCAGCAGCGGCTTGCGCCCGATCTTGTCCGACAGCGCGCCATAGAGCGGCTGGATGAGGATGGCGAACAGCAGCGAGCCGGCGGTGACGGCGGTGGTCTGGTCGTCGGTCAGCTTGACCGACAGTTTTAGGAATTTCTGCATATAGGTCGTGTAGGTGTAGAAAGCCGAAGTGCCGCCGACCGTGATGCCGATCACAAACAGCAGCGATTTCCACTGCGCCGCCAGCTTCCACAGCGAGCCGATTTCCGAGGTCTTCTTCTTGGCGGCCTCGAAATAGGAGGTCTCGATCATGTCGCGCCGCATATAGATGGCGAACACCGACAGCAACGCGCCGATGACGAAGGGGATGCGCCAGCCCCAGTCCTTCAATTGCTCGGGCGTGAGAAACACTTTCTGCAACACCAGCAACACGACGAGCGCGCAGAACTGGCCGCCGATCAGCGTCGTATACCAGACGCCCGAATAGAAGCCGCGCCGATCGGCGCTGGAGATTTCGGCCAGATAGGTGGCGCTCGCGCCATATTCGCCGCCCTGGCTGGCGCCTTGCACGATGCGCGCGAGGGTCAGCATCACCGGCGCGGCGGCGCCGATCGTCGCCGCCGTCGGGGTCGCCGCGATCATCAGCGAGCCGAAACACATCAGCAGGACCGAAAGCATCAGCGAATTGCGCCGCCCGTAGCGGTCGGCGAAATAGCCGAACAGCAGCCCGCCGAACGGGCGCGCGATAAAGCCGGAGGCGAAGATCAGCGCCACGAACAGCTGTTGCTTTTCGAGGCTCTTGTCGGTGAAAAACGAGCCGGAGAAATAGAGCGCGAAGGCGGAATAGGCGTAGACGTCATACCATTCGATGAGATTGCCCATCGAGCCGACCAGGATCGCCTTGACGCGCCCGAGCGTATGGTCCTGTTCGATCGCAATGGCGGCAGTGGTCAAGGCGCGTTCCTCTCCGGTTGGCGGCACCGTAACAAAGGCGCGGCCAAGAACAAAGCGCACGCCGGGCCGATCTCAACCGACCGCCGGCCGGCGGCCTAGGTCGACGCGGCTCAGCGTGAAGGCGACCGGGATCATGACCAAAGCGAGCAGGCCGAGCGCGGCGAAAACATCGATATAGGAGAGATAAGCGGCCTGATTGGCGACCGTCTGCCCGACCCAGCCGACCGCCCGGCTTTGCGAATCGGCGGCCGATCCGCCATGCGACGTGAAATAGGCGCCGACCTGTCGCAGCGTCTGCTGATATTGGAGGGAGGACGGAAAGATATGCTCCCCGAGCCGCGACTGATGGAATTGCTCGCGGCGCGCCAGCAGCGTCTGGGCCATCGAGACGCCGATGCTGCCGCCAAGATTACGCGCGACATTGATGAGCGCCGACGCCTGGCTCGATTTCTCTGGCGGCAAGCCGACATAGGAGAAACTCGTGATCGTCAGGAAGAGGACAGGGATCGCCGCCATCTGGGAGACTCGGGCCGTCGCAAACCAGGCAAAGCTCGCCCCCGGCGAAAGCGCGGTGAAATGATACATGGCGAGCGCGATGGTCAGCATCGCCGCCGCCATCAAATATTTGGGCTGGACAAAGCCGCTCACCCAGCCCGCGAAGATCATCATCACAAGAGAGGCGATTCCAGCCGGCATGAGGGCCAGCCCCGCCAAGGTGGCGGTATAGCCGTAGTTCTCCTGCAAGAGCTGCGGCATGAACTGCGTCGAACTGAACAGGATCATGCCGACCGCGAGCATGACGAACCAGGATGTGCCGAATTGCCGGCGCCCGATCAGCCGGATATCGACGATCGGCTCCCGCCGCGAGAGCTCCCAGGGCACGAAAGCGGCGAAGGCGAGGCCAGACAGCACCGCGAAGGTCCGGATGAACGACGAGTTGAACCAATCGTCCTCCTGTCCCTTGTCGAGCACGATCTCAAGGCAGCCAAGGAAGATGGCGACGAGCGCAAACCCCACCCAATCGACCTTGAGGCCGCCTTTGAGCAGTTCCCTGCGTTCGCGCTGCAGAGCCTCGGGCTCGTCGACGAAGAAATGCACGAGCGCAAGCGATAAGACCCCCATAGGGACGTTGAGAAAGAAGATCCAATGCCACGACGCATTGTCGGTGATATAGCCGCCGATGGTTGGGCCGAGCGCGGGGGCGACGATCACGGCGACGCCGTAGATCGCGAAGGCCTGCGCTCTTTTGTTGGGCGGAAAGCTGTCGGCCAGCATCGATTGCTCGCTGGGTGCAAGGCCGCCGCCGCCGACCCCTTGCAGCACCCGCGCCGCGATGAGAAAGGGCAGGCTCGGCGCAAGGCCGCACAGCAGCGAACTGACGGTGAAGAGCGCCACCGAACCCATGTAGAATCGTTTGCGCCCGATGACGCCCGACAGCCAGCCGCTGACCGGCAGGATCACGGCGTTCGAAACGAGATAGCTGGTGATGACCCACGTGCTCTCATCGAGGCTCGCGCTGAGGCTGCCGGCGATATGGCGAAGCGCGACATTGGCGATCGAAGTGTCGAGCACTTCCATGAATGTCGCGATGGAAAGAATGACGGCGATCAGCCAGGGATTGCGGTTTCCGGCAGCCGAGCGCGCCGGCGTCCAAACCTCAGCGCCGCCCCCGCTCATCGCACCTTGACCGAAGGCACGACCGAGAAGCCGGGTCCGATCGCCACATCAGGCGCCTTGTCGAAGACGATCTTCACGGGAACGCGCTGAACCACTTTGACATAATTGCCGGTCGCGTTCTCGGCCGGCAGCAGACTGAAAGCGTCGCCGCTGCCCGCCTGAACGCTGTCGACGCGGCCGGGAAAACTGCGGCCATAGGCGTCGATCTCGATTGCGACGGGCTGGCCGGGACGCATGTCGGTAAGCTGCGTCTCCTCATAATTGGCCGTCACCCAAAGATCGGTCGGAACCAGCATCATCAGCGTCTGGCCCGGGCCGGCATAGGCGCCGGCCGCGCCGGTCAGCTTGGTGACGCGCCCCTCGACGGGCGCCCGCAGCACGACTCGAGAGAGATTGACGGCGGCCTGTTCGGCCTGGGCCTGCGCCTGCCGGACCTGCGCCTCACCATTATCCTTTTGCGCATTCAGAACGCCGAGCTGCTTTTCGGCTTGCGTGTTCGCCGCGATCGCCGCGTCCAGGGCGGCTTGCTTGCCCAGCAGATCGGAAGAAGCCTGCTGGGCGCGCTGAACCGTGCCGGCCCCCTGCTGAACGAGATTTTGATAACGCGTGTTCTCGTCCTTGGAGAAATTCAGCGCCGCCTGCGCCTCGGTCACCTGCTTGCCGGTCTGATCGATTCGCGCCTGCTGCGTCTCGAGTTGCGCCGCTATATTGGCGATGCCGGCCTGCGCTTCCTCGATCTGGGCTTTTGCCTGGGCCTGCGCGGCCAGATAGTCGCGATCGTCGATCCGTGCGAGGACGGTTCCTGCCGAAACGAGCTGATTGTCGGTCACCGGGACGTCAACGACCGGGCCGGCGACCAGCGCGCTTATGGCGACGGGGCGTCCATCGATAAAGGCGTCGTCGGTCGATTCGTAATGGCGCGCCTGGAGCCACCACAGAAGGATCGCGATGAGCGCCGCGCATAGAACGAGGGCGCCGACGCCGAACGCGATCGGATGATCCCTGATCACGCCAAACGCGGGTTTCTTTTCAGGCTGCTGGCGCTTCTGCCCTCCGGCGGAGCCGTCCGGCGCTTTGGTTCCGTGGTCGATTTTTTCCTCGGGACTTGGCGACTTGTCGTCGCGCGCTTCGACTGACGCATCGTCATTGCCGGAGCGGGGATGGGCAGACTTCGACGTCGGGACGTCTGCGACATCCATGAGTCTTTCCTCAAAATTCTTGCGGTCAAGCGCAACGCCGGCGGGACCCAATAGGTTCCCCAGCCGGGCGCCCGCAGGAAGGCGGCGCCCGCGCCTTGCCGTCGCTGGACCGTCCGGATGGGCTTGACAAGCCGAAAGCGGCGGGCGAGCATCTTGACCGATTGGTCAAGATTTGGCTGCGCCTGCGCTTCGCCACGCCGGCCGACGGGGGCTTCCATGACGACGGATCAAGAGACGAACGCGGCCTCGGGCGTTGCTGCCGGCCTCCTCGATGCGGCGCGGCTCGCCGCCAATTTCGGCGATCTGCATCCGCCCCTGACGCGGCATGAAGCGGCGGTGGAAGCCGACCGCTGCTACTTCTGCTACGACGCGCCCTGTCAGAACGCCTGCCCGACCTCGATCGACATTCCTCTATTCATTCGCGAGATCGCCGCCGACAATCCGCTCGGCGCGGCGCGCACGATCCTCGAAGAAAATATCATGGGCGGCATGTGCGCGCGAGTCTGCCCGACCGAGACTCTATGCGAGGAAGCCTGCGTGCGCGAGGCGGCCGAGGGCAAGCCGGTGCGCATCGGGCTGCTACAGCGCTATGCGACCGACGCGCTGATGGAGAAGGGCAAGAATCCGTTCACGCGCGCCGCGCCGACCGGCAAAAGAATCGCCGTCGTCGGCGCCGGTCCTGCCGGTCTCGCCTGCGCGCATGCGCTGGCGGTGAGCGGCCATCAGGTCGTCATTTTCGAGCAACGTGAAAAATCCGCCGGTCTGAATGAATATGGCATCGCCGCTTACAAGACGCCGGGCGGTTTTGCGCAAAAGGAGGCCGAGTTCATTCTTTCGATCGGCGGCATCGAAGTGAAGCATGGCGTGGCGCTCGGCCGCGACATCGACCTTGCCTCGCTGCGGCGCGATTACGACGCCGTTTTTCTGGGCCTTGGCCTCGCCGCCGTCAACAAGCTCGGGCTCACCGGCGAAGCCGCGCTCACGCACGTGCTGGACGCCGTCGACTATATCGCCGAGCTTCGCCAGGCGGCCGACCTAGCCAGCCTGCCGATCGGTCGGCGGGTCGTTGTGATCGGCGGCGGCATGACGGCGATCGATGTCGCCGTTCAAGCCAAACTGCTGGGCGCGGAACTTGTCACCATCGTCTACCGCCGCGGTCAGGAACATATGAAGGCGAGCGGCTACGAACAAGAGCTTGCGCAGACGCATGGCGTACTGATCCGCACCTGGGCGCGGCCGGTCACGCTCGAAGGCGCCGGCGGCAAGGTGAGCGGCGCCGTTTTCGAGACGACGCGCGACGAGGGGGGCAAGCTGGTCGGCGCCGGTCAATCCTTCCGCATCGAGGCCGATATGGTGTTCAGCGCGATCGGCCAGTTGCTGACGCCCGATTCGTTCGGCGGCAAGGACGCGCTGCAAGGCAAGGATGGCCGCATTCTCGTCGATGAAGAGCGCCGCACCAGCGCAGCGGGAATATGGGCGGGCGGCGACTGCGTGTTTGGCGGGCAGGACTTGACGGTCGGCGCGGTCGAAGACGGCAAGCAGGCGGCGCGCTCGATCGATGCGGCGCTGCGGGCCGGCGCGAACAGCTGAAGGAGGAATCCATGGTCGATCTCCGCACGAGTTTCCTCGGCATCAAATCCCCGAACCCGTTCTGGCTCGCCTCCGCCCCTCCGACCGACCGCAAGACCAACGTCGAGCGCGCGTTTCGCGCCGGCTGGGGCGGCGTCGTGTGGAAGACCTTGGGCGAGGCGGGACCGCCCGTCGTCAATGTCTCCGGCGCGCGCTACGGCGCCATCTATGGACCGGACCGGCGCCTCATCGCGCTCAACAATATCGAGCTCATCACCGACCGCGATCTCGAAATCAATTTGCAGGAGATCAAGGAGGTCAAGCGCAAGTGGCCCGACCGGGCCTTGGTCACGTCCCTGATGGTGCCATGCGACGAGAATTCGTGGATGAAGATTCTGGCGCGCGTCGAAGAGACCGAATGCGACGGCGTCGAGCTTAATTTCGGTTGCCCGCACGGCATGTCGGAACGCGGCATGGGCTCGGCGGTCGGCCAAGTCCCCGAATACATCGAAATGGTGGCGCGCTGGTGCAAGGCCCATACGCGCATGCCCGTCATCGTGAAATTGACGCCCAACATCACCGATATCCGCGCCCCGGCGCGCGCGGCCAAAGCGGGCGGCGCCGATGCGGTCTCGCTCATCAACACGATCAATTCGATCATGGGCATCGATCTCGACGCGATGGCGCCGATGCATCATATCGAGGGCAAGGGCACGCATGGCGGTATGTGCGGGCCTTCGGTCAAGCCGATCGCCCTGTCGATGGTCTCCGAGATCGCCCGCGATTCGCAGACGCGGGACTTGCCGATCTCGGCGATCGGCGGCATTACGACCTGGCGCGACGCTGCCGAGTTCATCGCACTGGGCGCCGGCAACGTGCAGGTCTGCACGGCGGCGATGACCTACGGCTTCAAGATCGTCCAGGAAATGATTTCCGGCCTGCAGAATTTCATGACCGCCAAGGGTTATTCATCGATCGAGGATTTCCGCGGCCGCGCCGTGCCCAATGTGACGGACTGGCAATTCCTCAACCTCAACTATGTCGCCAAAGCCGAGATCGATCAGGATTTGTGCATCCAATGCGGGCGCTGCCATATCGTGTGCGAAGACACCTCGCATCAGGCGATCTTTCCGATCGTCGACGGCAAGCGCAAATTCGTCGTCAACGACGACGAATGCGTCGGCTGCAATCTATGCGTGCTGGTCTGCCCGGTCGAAAGCTGCATCACGCTCGTGCATCGCACGCAGGGCGTCGATCCGCGCACCGGCTTCGATTATGGACGCGCGCCGGCCAATTGGACGACGCATCCCAACAATCCCGCCGTCGCGGCGGCGGCGGAATAGAACGCCGCCGCCAGCCGCATGGGAACGGATTGAAAATGGCCGCGGACCCTGACGCCGCCCTTGGCGGCAAAAGCCACGGTTCGAGCCGCTCGCTGGCGGCGGGAGGAGCGACGTCCGCTCCTGTGCGAAGATCGTCCGACGCTGTCGCGGTCCGTGCGAAGTTCATGGCGCGAATATCGGCGGCGCTGCTGTTGGCCTCGTTGCATTCCGGGATGGCCTTCGCCGACGAGTCCAATCCCGCGCCCAAAGTCCCCAAGGGCGACGCCGCCATGAGCGCGGCTTTCGCCCATGCGGCGGCGGGGCTCGATGGGTTTTTCGCCAAATGGCGCCAGCCGCCGCCGGGCGCGGAAGGGTTTTCGGTCAAGATCGGCTTGACGGATGCGCAAGGCGCTCCGGGCTACGCCATCGTGCGGCCGGACACGCCCGCGACCGGTCAAGTCGAGTGGTTCTGGACAAACAATCTGCGCGCGGAGGGCGCCGGCTTTTCCGCGCAAATCGGCAACAACGCCGAGGAACTTCATAATGTGGCCTTCGGCCAAACCATCCATTTCACAGCCCGGGACATCGGCGACTGGATGTATTTCCAGAACGGCAAGATCATAGGCAATGCGACCGCTTGCCCGGCGCTGGCCTATGCCTCGGCCGAGGAGCGGCGCCAGATGAAAGAGCAATACGGGCTCGATTGCGACTAGCCAGCTCGCCCTGAGGGTCGCCGGCTTACTCCGCCGCGCGCATTTGTGCGGGCGGCGCGCGCCATAGGTCGAGCAGCCTTTGCCGCTCGGGCCGCACAGCGGCCAGATGACGCGCTTTGACATGGCCGTAGCCGCGTATTTTTTCGGGGATGGCGGCAAGAGCGAGAGCGATTTCATGATTGCTGGGCGTGAGGCCCGCGATCAATTCGTCGCATAAGGCCTCATATTCCGAGATCAGCGCCCGCTCTTCGCGCCGGTCGGCCGAATAGCCGAAAATGTCGAACCGCGTTCCGCGCAGGCCGCGCATCGCCGCCAACAGGCGGAACGCCTTCATCATCCAAGGACCCAAATTCATCTTTTTGGCCTCACCCGTCACCGGATCCTTTCGCGCGAGCAAAGGCGGAGCGAGATGGAATTCGAAGCGCAAATCGCCTTCGAAAGCCTGCGCGACCTGTCGTTGGAACGAACCGTCGGCATAGAGCCGCGCAACTTCATATTCGTCCTTATAGGCCATCAGTTTGAAGAGATAACGCGCCACGGCTTTGGCGAGGCCCGAAGCTTGCGGCGCACGCTTGCGCTCAGCCTCCGCGACGCGAGCCACGAGTCCTTCGTAGCGGGCGGCATAAGCAGCGTTCTGATAGGCGGTCAGGAATTCGGTGCGGCGCGCGACAATCCCCTCCACGTTCTGCTCATCGCCAGGCTCGGCCTGCCCTTCGCGATGGAAGCTCGCCTCGATCGTCTGGGGATCGGCGGAGGCGGCGCGGCCCCAATCGAAGGCGGCCAGATTCATCGCCACCGCTTCCCCGTTGAGCTCGATCGCGCGGCGGATCGCTTGCGAGGAAATCGGCACATAGCCCGCCTGATAGGCATAGCCGAGCACGAACATGTTCGCGCCGATCGCATTGCCGACCAGCGCATTGGCCGCCGCGGTGGCGTCGACGAATCGGGCGGCGCCCGCGCTCGCCGCGCTGATCGAACGCTTGAGGCGCTCGCCCGGCAGCGAATAGTCGGCGTTGCGCGTGAAGTCGCCGGGGTAGAGTTCGGCGCTGTTGACGATGAAGCCGGTTTCGGCGCCGCGCAAGGCGGCCAGCACTTTCTTGGCGCCGGATACGACGAGATCGCAGCCCAAGATGAGATCGGCGTCGCCCGCCGCGACGCGAATGGCGTGGATGTCCTCGGGCTTTCGCGCCAGCTTCACATGGCTGAACACGGCGCCGCCCTTTTGCGCGAGGCCCGCCATGTCGATCATGCCACAAGCCTTACCTTCGAGATGCGCGGCCATGCCGAGGATGGCGCCGATCGTGACGACCCCGGTGCCGCCGACGCCGGTGACGATGATCGAATAGGGCCTGTCGCCGATTTCGCGCCGAACCGGCTCGGGACTTGGCGGCGCGACCTTCGACTTGGCGACGATCTTCTTTGGCCTCGCGCCATGCACGGTGACGAAAGACGGGCAGAAGCCGTCGGCGCAGGAAAAATCCTTGTTGCAGCTCGATTGATCGATGACCCGCTTGCGGCCGAACTCCGTCTCCAACGGCTGCACCGACACGCAATTGGATTTGACGCCACAATCGCCGCAACCCTCGCAGACGAGTTCGTTGATGAGGACGCGCTTGTCGGGATCGGGATATTCGCCGCGCTTGCGGCGACGCCGCTTTTCGGCCGCGCAGGTCTGGTCGTAGATGAGGACGGTCGCGCCGGAAACCGCGCTGAGCTCCTTTTCGACCGCGATGAGATCGTCGCGCGGACGCAGGGCGACGCCCGCCGGCCAATCGGTTCCCGCTGGATATTTGCCGATATCGTCAGCGACGACGACGATTCGTCTGGCGCCGTCGGCGGCGGCCTGCCGCGCGATCTGCGGCACGTTGAGGCCGCCTTCATGGCGCTGGCCGCCGGTCATCGCCACCGCATCGTTGAACAAGATTTTGTAGGTGACGTTGACCTTGGAATCGATCGCCCACCGGAGGGCGAGCGCGCCCGAATGATTGTAGGTGCCGTCGCCCAGATTCTGAAACACGTGCGGGCGCGTCGAAAAATGCGATTCGCCGATCCAATTGGCGCCTTCGCCGCCCATCTGGGTAAAGCCGTCGGTGCTGCGATCCATATATTGGGCCATGAAATGGCAGCCGATGCCGGCATAGGCGCGTGCGCCTTCGGGGATGACCGTCGAGCGATTATGCGGGCACCCCGAACAGAAATAGGGCGTGCGCGCCGCAACCTCCTTGATCTCCGCAAGAGCGGCCTGTGAGCGCCGGACATGCTCGAGGCGCGCCGCCAGCGCCTCGCTTGGCCGGATCTTGAGCAGACGCTCGCCGATCGCGATCGCGATATCGTTGGGGTCGAGCGCGCCCTTGACCGGAAACAGCCAGCGACCGGCCTCGTCCTTCTTGCCGATGCAGACCGGCTGGTTGGGCTCGCCGTAAAGCTCCTCGCGCACCTGCACTTCGACCAGCGAACGCTTTTCCTCTACGACGATGATGAGCGAAAGGCCGCGCGCAAATTCGCGCAGGCCCTCGGGCTCGATCGGCCAGGCGCAGCCAAGTTTGTAGAGGCGCAGGCCAAGCTCGTTGCAGCGCGCCTCGTCGATGCCGAGATCGTCGAGCGCCTGGCGCGTGTCGAGATAGGATTTGCCGATCGTGATGATGCCTATTTTCGCGGACGGGCCGCCCGAGGCGATGATCCGATTGAGCTTGTTGGCGGCGATCCAGGCGACGACGGCGGCGCGCTTGTGCTCTTGCAGGCGCGCTTCCTGGTCGAGAATGCCGTCGGGCGTGCGGATGTTGAGGCCGCCCGGCGGCATCGGGAAACCCTGCGGCGCGACCGGGGCGATGCGATCGAGCGCCGCATCGACGACGGCGGTCGATTCGATCGTGTCCTTGATGCATTTGAGGCCGACCCAGACGCCGGCATAGCGGCTCAGCGCCCAGCCGAGCGCGCCATAGTCGAGCACTTCCTGCACGCCGGCCGGCGACAGGACCGGCATCATCACGTCGACGAAAGCGAATTCCGACTGATGGGCGGTCGTCGAAGATTCGGCCGTGTGGTCGTCGCCCATCAGGGCCAGGACGCCGCCATGGCGCGAAGTTCCCGCAAGATTGGCGTGACGGAACACATCGCCGCAGCGATCGACGCCCGGCCCCTTGCCGTACCACAGCGAAAAGACGCCATCGAAGCGACCTTCGCCGCGCATCTCCGCCTGCTGCGCGCCCCAGACGGCGGTGGCGGCGAGTTCCTCGTTGAGGCCCGGCTCGAAATGGATGTCGTTGGCCTTGAACAGCTTGCCAAGCCGCGTGAACTGCAGGTCGAGCCCGCCGACCGGCGAGCCGCGATAGCCCGTAACGAAACCGGCGGTGTTGAGGCCGGCGCGGCGATCGCGCTCTTTCTGGGCCAGCAGCAGGCGCGCCACCGCCTGCGCGCCGTTCAGCAGCACCGGCGATTTCGATAGGTCGAAACGATCGCCAAGCGAAATGTCGGCGAGGCCCACGTTCGGCGAATCAGAAGGCATTCGATCCATGACCGGTCTCCCGCCGCTCGGAGTCGAGCGCGCGCGGAACCGCTTGAATCTGGCCTCTTCGTCAGGCAAATGCAAGGCGTGGAGGCCGCCGGCGCCCAGGCGATCGGCGGCGGCCTTGCAATGGGCCGGAAAGGCCGCGGTCTACGGCACGACGTAGAGGACCCCGATGCCGCCAAAAATGAGCAGCGCAGCAACGGGACTGAAATAACCGGCCGGGATCGCCAGCGCATAGAGAATCTTAGAGCACAGATTCTTCCAGAAGACGGCTTGCCGCTCCTTCTCGAACGCCGAATCACCCTTGCGCTGACCCGCGATCACGAGGTCGAGCAGCGCAAAGGACAACGCGCAAGCGAACTGCACGCAGCCGTAAAACACCATCGCGACGGGACTGAGCCGGCTCGACGCGACATAGGCGGTGGCGAAGGGAAACAGCGACATGCAAAACAGCAGCAGGTTATTGGCCCAGATCAGGCCCGGGGTCATGCGTCGCGCCTTGGCGATCTCGGCGTGATGATTGATCCAATAGACCGCCGCGAAAATAAAGCTGACGAGATAGCTCGCAAAAGAAGGCCATAGCTTGAGCAGATCGTCCAGGCGGTCGCTGGTCGGCGCTCTAAGGTCGAGCACCATGATCGTGATGATGACGGCGATCACGCCGTCGGAAAACGCTTCCACGCGGGCTTTAGTGAAACGACCTTCCTGTTGGCTCATGGCGCCGGACTCGGGTTGCAAAAGGCGTGAGCCTAGCCCATTGCGAACTAAGACCCAACGGAGCCGAGGACGTCAGATCGGCTCGGGCCCGCGCGAGATGGCGGCGATGCCGGTGCGCGACACTTCAACAAGACCCAGCGGGCGCATCAATTCGACGAAATCGTCGATCTTGCGCGGCGCGCCGGTCAGTTCGAAAATGAAACTTTCGGTGGTCGCATCAATGACCTTGGCGCGGAACGCCTCGGCCAGACGCAGCGCCTCGACGCGATTCTCGCCCTTGCCGCGCACCTTGACCATCGCCAGTTCGCGCTCGATCGCCCGCACGGTCAAAGTGAGATCCGTCACCGAATGGATCGGCACCAGACGCTCCAACTGATGGCGCACCTGCTCGACGACTTCGGGCGTGCCGGAGGTGGCGATGGTGATGCGCGACAGATGCGTCTCATGGGTGACTTCGGCTACCGTCAAGCTCTCGATATTGAAGCCGCGGCCCGAGAACAGGCCGACGACCCGGGCGAGCACCCCGGGCTCGTTGTCGACCAGCACCGAAAGCGTATGGCTCTCGGGGTTCGATTTGCCGATCGCGGAGGAGTAGGGAGATGGCGGCGTGGCGGGGGCGTTCATGATTGTGTCCTGATTGATGGTCCCCTTCTCCCCCCAAAGCGGGGAGAAGGGGAGTGAGGGCGGTCACACCAGCATCTTGCCCTTCTCGTCGATGACGCCGCCGATCTCGAGGCCGGCGTCGTCGCCGAGATCGGCGAGCAGCATTTCATTATGCGCCTTGCCCGACGGGATCATCGGGAAGCAATTTTCTTTCTGATCGACCAGGCAATCGAAAATGACCGCGTGCGGCGTGTCGATCATTTCCCGGATCGCCGCGTCGAGATCGGCCGGATCGCTGCAACGGATGCCGCGCGCGCCATAGGCCTCGGCCAGCTTGACGAAATCGGGCAGCGATTCCGTGTAGCTCTCCGAATAGCGCCCGCCATGCAGCAATTCCTGCCACTGGCGCACCATGCCCATATATTGGTTGTTGAGGATGAATATTTTAACAGGCAGGCGATATTGAGCCGCCGTCGACATTTCCTGCATGTTCATCAGGATCGACGCTTCGCCGGCAATGTCGATGACCAGCGAATCGGGATGGGCCATTTGCGCGCCGATCGCCGCCGGCAGGCCATAGCCCATCGTTCCGAGGCCGCCGGAAGTCATCCAGCGGTTCGGCTCGTCGAAATGAAAATGCTGAGCCGCCCACATCTGGTGCTGGCCGACTTCGGTGGTGATATAGACGTCCCGGCCCCTCGTCAGCTCGTAGAGACGCCGCACGGCGTGTTGCGGCTTGATGATCTTGCTCGACGGCCGGAACGCGAAGGAGTTCTTGGCGCGCCATTGATCGATATGGCCCCACCATTTGGCGAGCGCCGGCGCGTCGGCTTTGGCGGCGCTGGTGCGCCACAGACGCACCATATCCTCGAGCACATGGGCGCAATCGCCCATGATGCCGAGATCGACCTTGACGTTCTTGTTGATCGAGGACGGGTCGATATCGATATGAATCTTCTTCGAGTGAGGCGAGAAGGCGTCGAGACGGCCGGTGATGCGGTCGTCGAAACGCGCCCCGACGCAGATCATCAGATCGCAATCATGCATCGCATTATTGGCTTCGAACGAACCATGCATGCCCAGCATGCCGAGCCATTGCTCGTCGGAAGCGGGATAGGCGCCGAGCCCCATCAAGGTGGAGGTGATGGGAAAACCGGTCAGGCGCACAAGTTCGCGCAACAAGCTCGAGGCGGTCGGCCCCGAATTGACGACGCCCCCGCCTGTGTAGAAGACGGGTTTGCGCGCCTTGGCCATCATCTCGACGGCGTGTTTGATGGCGCCGATATCGCCCTTGACCTGCGGTCGGTAAGTCTTGTGCTGGATGTTCTTCTGGAACGAATAGGCGCCGGTCGCAAATTGGATGTCCTTGGGAATGTCGACCACGACGGGGCCCGGGCGCCCGTTGGAGGCGACATAGAAGGCTTCATGCAGGATGCGCGGCAGGTCCTCGATGCGCCGCACAAGGTAATTATGCTTGGTGCAGCTGCGGGTGATGCCGATCGTGTCGCATTCCTGAAAAGCGTCCGAACCGATGAGATGGGTCGGCACCTGCCCGGTGATGCAAACGAGCGGGATCGAATCGAGCAAAGCGTCGGTGAGGCCGGTGACGGCGTTGGTGGCGCCCGGTCCGGAGGTCACCAGCAACACGCCGACCTTTCCCGTCGAGCGGGCGTAGCCCTCCGCGGCATGGGCGGCGCCCTGCTCGTGGCGCACAAGCACATGGCGCAGCTTGTTCTGGTGAAAGATAGCGTCGTAAATGGGCAATACGGCGCCGCCGGGATAACCGAAGAGAACCTCGACGCCCTGGTCCTTAAGCGCCTCGACGACCATTTCGGCGCCGGTCATCTGCTTGGACATATTGCTCTCCATGCGGTTCGGCGGGAAGTTCGCGACTTTTCCCATTTAAAATCAAAGGCGACGGCGGTTTGAATTGCAGGCAATAAAAAAGGCCCAGAAGGGCCTCGGGGTAGCGCCAGATTCGGGATCGCAAGCTTTAAGCCTGTCCCGTCTCCAGCGCCAAAGGTACGATAAGGGTTAAGATCACGATTTTCTCGCCCAAATTTTCAAAGCCCCGCAAACTTAGCCAGACGCGCCGCCAGCGTCAAGCGCTGATTGCCTTTGCCCGATGGCGATCCACGGCGATCCGATCCGGACCGGCGCCCGTCGAAGGGACGTTGAGGCGGTTGAAAGGCTGCCGAGACGCGAGACGATCGTGGGGGGCGCAAAGGCCTCGTCGCGATTTGCGTGGCCGCCATTGTCGGCTATTGCTTGTGAGTCCGTAGCGCGGGGATGGAGCCTCGGAAGCGTGGCCTGGGATTGCGAAATGCGGATCGCGGCGGCGCCGTCCAACATCCTCAAGCGTTGAAAGATCTGGGCCATGCTTGTGGAAGATACAGCGCTTGCCGGGGTCAAAGTGGTGACGCCGCGCAAATTCGAAGATCACCGCGGTTTCTTCTCGGAAACTTATAGTCAGAAGGTCTTCGAGCAGGCGGGCCTGCGCTTCCAATTTGTGCAGGACAATCATTCCCTGTCGGCGCGGGCCGGCACCACGCGCGGGTTGCACTTTCAGACGCCGCCCTTCGCTCAGGACAAGCTGATACGGGTGACGCGCGGCGCGACCTTTGAAGTCGCGGTGGATCTGCGGGCTTCATCGGCGACCTACGGCCGCCATGTCGCGGTGCGGCTGTCGGCTAAGAACTGGCGCCAGTTGCTGGTGCCGGTTGGTTTTGCCCACGGATTCTGCACGCTTGAGCCCGATACCGAGGTTCTCTACAAGGTCACCAACTACTATTCCGCGGCGCACGATATGGGCCTGGCTTGGGACGATCCGGCGTTGGGCATTGATTGGCCGGTGACGGGGGACGAGGCGATCCTTTCCGATAAGGATCGAAAGCATCCGTTGTTGAAGGACCTGCCGGTGATTTTCGACTGATGGGCGTTTGGGTTGGGGACGGCGTTGACCGATCGATGAGCTCGCCGGAAGCGGAAAGACCACGGGTATGAAGGGCATCATTCTGGCAGGCGGCAGCGGAACCCGACTGCACCCCTCGACGCGGGTCATTTCAAAGCAATTGCTGCCCGTCTACGACAAGCCGATGATCTATTATCCGCTAACCACGCTGATGCTGGCGGGGTCGCGCGACATTCTGATCATTTCCACGCCGGCCGATCTGCCTCTGTTCCAGCGTCTGCTCGGCGACGGCTCGCAATGGGGCGTGGCGCTGACCTACGCCGAACAGCCCCAGCCCGACGGCTTGGCGCAGGCCTATATCATCGGCGCGAAATTTGTCGCCGGGCAGTCTTCCGTCCTGGTCCTCGGCGACAATGTCTTCTATGGCAATGGGCTGCCCGAGCTGCTGCGTCGCGCCGCGGCCCGCACGAGCGGCGCAAGCATTTTCGCCTATCGCGTGCCCGACCCCGAACGTTATGGCGTGGTCGCCTTCGACGCCGCCGGACGGGCGACGTCCATTGAAGAAAAGCCGGCGACGCCGCGTTCGAGCTGGGCTGTCACCGGGCTCTATTTCTATGACGGGCGGGCGCCCGACATCGCAGCCGATCTCAGGCCCTCCAAGCGCGGAGAACTCGAAATCACCGACCTGAACCGCGCCTATCTCGAGCGCGGCCAGTTGAGCGTCGAGCGCTTGGGGCGCGGTTATGCCTGGCTCGACACCGGCACGCCGGACTCGTTGCTCGAGGCCGCCGAATTCGTGCGCGCGCTGGAAAAGCGCCAGGGATTCCGCATCGCCTGCCCGGAGGAAATCGCTTTCTTAAGCGGGTGGATTTCGAGAGAACATCTGGAGCGGCTCGGGCAGGCGCTCAGCCACAGCAAATACGGGCTGTATCTGCTGCGCGTCGCGCAGGGGTGAATGCACGATAGTTAGGCAATCGCGACGGCAACGGTCCCCGTCTGTCCAGGCTTGCCCGGGACGCCGCGCCAAGGCAACGTGTGGCCAGAACGCCCTCGGAATTGGCATAGCCACATGTATTTCATGTTGCACATTGGAAAAACCGGCGGGACGTACACGCAGCATTTGTTTTCTTCGATCCCCGCCGCGCGGAATTTGGTTCGCTTTCTCGATCACCAGTTCACCCTCGAGGCCGCGCTCGATCGTTTCCCTCAACAAAAAGCGGTTTTTGCCATTCGCGATCCCCTCGATCTGTTCACTTCCGGATTCTACAGCCGGATGCGCAAAGGGCAGCCGCGGCATTGCGTGCCTTGGTCCGCGGAGGAGACAATCGCTTTTGCGGCCTTTCAAACGCCCAACCAGCTCGCCGAGGCGCTAAGTTCGCCGCAATCCGAACTCAGGGACCTCGCCGAATTTTCCATGCGAAGCATCTATCATGTCGCGCGTTGTCTGCATTTCTATCTGCGGTCGGCGGCGTTCGTCCGGCAGAGCCGATCGCGAATATCCTTCATCCTGCGGCAGGAAGCTCTCGACGAGGATATTCAACGATTTTTGGCCAAGAACGGAATTGCCGCCGCGCATACGCCAATCTCGGACGATCTAGTCCGGCATTCCACCCCCGCCCATATGGACCGAACTCTGTCGCCAACGGCCGTCCGCAATTTGACTGTCTGGCACAAGGTGGACTTGGAAATTTATGGCGAGTGCCGGGCGCTGGCGTCAGAGATCAACGCCGCTTGAGAACGAAAGAGACCCGAGCCGCCTCAGGGAGGCGCCGAGCCATCTGACGAAGGCGGACCGAATCGCGTGCGAAATTCATCCAGCGAAATCCTGAACGTCCGCTCGCAGGCGCGGAACGCCGCAAAGACGGCGTCCAGCGTCTCGCGATCGATCGGCGTGTCCCGCCCAGCCGCCGACAGGGCGGCGTAGACGCGCGCCGTCCATGGCTCGCCAAAACAATTGCTCACGACGCCGTCGCGCCTTTGCCGGCGAAGATTTTGATCGACGAAGGCGTCGATGGCGGGTTCGTCGGTGGCCTTCAACTCGATGGCCAGATGATCGGCGATCCGTCGCATTTGTTGTCGCCAGTCGCCGAGGACATTCGAATATTCGACGAACACGCGCGCAAAGGGGCGCGACTTGAGTTCGGCCAGAAGGTTGTATTTGAGCCAGAGAACGCCGCTCAATTCCGCGGAGGCGCCGTTGCGCGTCGCAAGCGACGCTGCGACCTCGTCGGGATGGCGAATCGGGACGACGATCTTGATCGCATATCCCGCGCGAAGGCTCGCCTCGAACCAGAAGTCGGACAAGCCCGCGATGCGTGGATCCTTGACAACGAGGACCGGCCCGCGCGGGCACCCCTCGAGGAACGACGCGATGTCTCGAACATAGCCTTCCCGGACGTCGGCAGGCAGGGCGATCTCGCCTTGCAGGCGCAACGTCGGATCGTACCATGTGGCGCCGTGGCGAAACAGGAAGGCGTCGTTGATATCGAGAGCGTCGAGCGGCTCCCAATAGCCCTTGGGATTGTCGTCGCTGGACCCCATCAGCCGATCGGGAAGGGAGGCTCCGCATAGCGACAGAATGCGGGTCAGCATCGACGTGCCGGAACGACCCATCCCGAAAATGAACACAATATTCCTGGCCGACATCGTCTGTCCCGATGCTGTTTAGCGCCAAGCGCTAGGTCTTTTGCCACCAGGCGCTATTCCAATCGGCTTGCTGGATGGTCGAATCGATCTTCATCTTCGCCCGGTAGTCCATTATGGCCTTTTGGCAAGGCGGGAGGAGGTAGAAATCATCGAGGATGACAAATCCCCCGGGCGAAACCCTCGGATACAAAGCCTCCAGCGCCACATAGGTGGATTCGTATAGATCTCCGTCGAGCCGCAGCAGGGCGAAAGGGCCGGCGTCCAAAGACGCGAGCGTGTCTTGAAAGAGGCCCTTTACGAAGACGACCTGATCGTCGAGCAATCCGTAGCGGGAAAAATTGTCCTTGACCGCCTCCAACGAGACCGCCAATTGCCTCCATAGATGCAAATCCATTCCCCTGTCGTCGGGAAAGATTTCCGGCTTTGGCGGCGGCAGGCCGTCGAAGGAATCGGCGACATAGACTTTGCGATCCTTGATCCCGTTGGCGGCAAGAACGCCGCGCATCAAGATGCAGCAGCCGCCGCGCCAAACGCCCGTTTCGATGAAATCGCCGGGGATCGCCTCGTCGACGGCCCGCTGCGCGAGCTCCCGGACATTTTCCAGCCGACGCACGCCAACCATTGTATGGGCGATTGTCGGCCAGTCGTCGCGTCCCTCCGTTCGAAGCTCCGGTTGAAAGGGCCGCGCATTTATGGGGATGGGAAGCGTTAGATTGGTCCAGGGATCGCCGTAAATCATGTTGGTCAAGATCTTGATCAGCAAATCAAGATAGAGCTCACGGGCGAGCGCTTCCATTGTCTTGATTCTCCGTTAGGGGGACGCATCGTCCAAACCGACGTTGAAGGATGACATAGCGGCCTCGGACAATTCAATTCTCGCGCTTTGCGTCGGGCGGGGCTTGTCATGGCTGCTCCCCTGCAGCCCCGCCTTGAGCGAGGCGCTCTCAGCGCATAGCATCTTGATCGAACGGCGCTTCCTGTGGGTGCGGAACATAAAATGAAATTTTTATCGACGCGGTGGAGGCGGCCCAAGAAGACTCTGTCGGTCGTTGTCGTGGTTTACAATATCCCGCGCGAGGCGCCTCGGACGCTATTTTCGCTGTCGGCCGACTATCAGCGTCATATCGCCCCTGAAGACTATGAGGTGTCGTCGTCGACAACGGCTCGAATCCGCCCCTCGATCCTGAAATCGTCAAGAATCTGGCCGGCGACTTCCGGTTGATCCGCATCGATCGCGCTTCTCCGTCGCCGGCGCCCGCCGTGAACGTCGGCATCAAGGCGGCGCGAGGCGACGTCATCGGCGTCATGATCGACGGCGCGCGCATCGTCACTCCCGGACTTCTTCACTTTGCCGCCCATGGCGCGCGCCTCTACAAACGGGCGATCGTTGCGTCGCTGGGCTGGTATCTGGGCTACGACTATCAGAGATGGTCGATGCTGGCCGGACACACCAGGGAACGCGAGGACGCGTTGCTCGATTCGATCGGCTGGCCGCAGGACGGCTATCGCCTGTTCGAAATCGCGACCATGGACGAACCGTCGGAGGACGGGTGGCTCGCGCCGCTTTCCGAGTCGAATGGTCTGTTCCTGAGCCGCCAGACATGGAATCTCCTCGGCGGCATGGACGAGCGTTTTGACTTGCCAGGCGGGGGCCTCGTCAACCTCGACACTTATTCTCGCGCCCTGCAACTGACCGATGCGCAATTGGTGATACCGCTCGGCGAAGCGACATTCCATCAATTGCACGGCGGCGTCGCCACGAACACGCCGGCCGCGGAATTTGCGCCGATTCTCGAACCATGGCTCCAACAATACGAGGCCATTCGCGGCAGGCCCTGGGCCGGCGCGGCGGTCGATGTTCCGAGAACGTATATCGGCGTGCTGCCGCGCGCCGCGCTCGCCAGGTTTGTGCGCGCGGCGGTATATCCGTTGCCCCGCTACGCCGAACCGCTCGGCCAGAATTTCGATCGTGAGCTTTGGTCGCAATCGCCGCCGACGCGGCCGAGCGATGCGGCGACCGCTGGCCTCGTCGAACTCGCCCAAGCCGAGTTCCGCGCGGGACGCGGCAGCACGGCCGCCGTCATCGCACGCCTCATCCGGCAGCACGCGCCAGACGAGCCGGAGCCGCAACGGCTGCTGTCCCTTGTGGCAGGCTGGCGCAGACTTGACGAAACGATAGGGCCTCTTGCCGAGCATCATCTGGCGCTGGCCGCGGCGCACCGATTGCTGGGCCAGGACGAGCAAGCCGCCGAGCATTACCGCACGGCGCTGACCCACAATCGCGATCTGCCGCCGGCGCATGCCGGATTGGCGTCAATGCGGCTGCCGGGAGAGGATTACTTCGATTGGCTCGATCGATTGCACGCCTGGCTTACGCCCAAAACAGCGATCGAGATCGGCATCGGCGAAGGACGATCGCTGGCGCGCATTCGCCCGCCGACGATCGCCATCGGGGTCGATCCCAAACCGCTCGTTCTCGTTCCGCTCATGGCCGAAACCCATATCTTCGCCGAGACGAGCGACGCCTTCTTCGCCCGACGCGCGGCCGATGCCTGTCTTGCGGGCCGTCCGTTGGACATCGGCTTCATCGACGGGCCGCGTCTTTACGAGCAGGCGCTCCGAGACTTCCTACACCTCGAAGCCTATTGCGGCCCGCGCTCGGCGATATTGATACGCAACACCCTGGCGTTGGATGAGGCCACGCAAAGCCGGGCGCGCGATACTCAATTTCACACCGGCGACGTCTGGAAGATCGTCCTGTGCCTCAAACACTACCGTCCCGACCTCGACATTTTCACCATTGCAGCGGCATGGACCGGACTTACGGTGGTGACCGGTCTCGATCCGGCGTCCCGCGTGCTGGCCGAAAGATATGATGAGGCGGTCGCGCGATTCATCGACACGCCATTTTCAGAAATTGAAAATACGGAGGAGACAGCGCTCAATGTCGTCCCAAACGATTGGAGCCTCGTCGAGGCCCGCCTCAAGGCTCGGCGAATCTTGTAACGTGAAGCGCCTCGCCAATGGCGCCGCGCGGGCTGGCGAGTCGGAGCTAAGATACGGCCGCTTCCTCGTACGATTGCCGGATCGTCGCGGGCCGCAGCGCGAGCCCGATCACATTGTGAAAACCGCCAGACCCAAAGCGCGGGTCATCGCGCAGCTTCATGCCCGCCTCGGCGATCGCGAAGGCGCGCTCGGGCTGATGACAGACAATGTCGAGGCATTCGCGAAGACTGTCGTCCTCGTATCGGAATAGCAGGGCATTCTCGCCGTGTCGGAGGAGTCCCCGATGCGCAAGGTTGTCTTCGACAATGGCCACGCATCCCGCATTCAAAGCGTTCATGGTGCGATCGTGAATCATGTCATTGAGCGGGCTGACGCTCAGAACGGAGCGGCACAGGGGCATGCGCAGCAGAGTTTCCTGCATGCCGACATCCGCCGCGAACGTGGCTTTGGCGTATTGCATATAGGGAACCGCGCTGGAATCCGACTGGATAAGAACGGGGTATTGGCGCGCGATTTCAAATATCCTCAAACGACGGAAGGTCTGGACGCATTCCTCCACCAGCGTAAAACATGAATTGAACGTTCGATTGTCGATCGTCGAGGCGGATTTGCCGAGCGCGGCGACGAGATGAACCTCGAGCGGTCGCGTCAAATCGAACCGCGCGGTCGACACAGCCGCCCTTACCGCCGCGCCGAGCCCATTCTCGAGAGCTGCGATCGCCGCTTGTGTCTGTTCGATGGTGCCCGCGGCGCGCTTCAAACTGAGCGGCGCCACGCAACGCACTGGGCGGTTCAAGAACGAGGCTTGGGACAAGGCGGCGACCCGCGAGTGGCGGCTGCGCCCCACGCCGCCCATTACCGACGTCAGAGCGCCGGGCAGGCAATAGCGAAGAAAATATTGTTCGGCATATCGGGTATTGAACAGGAAACGGGAATTGGCGCACGTCGACCAAATGAATTCGCTCCAACGGCTGCTTGGATGGTCGAGGATCCAATGAATAACCGGCACCTTGCGCGCTTGCGCAGCGGCCAGAAAGCTGCCTCTCGAAAGCCTAGAACGATCGAGGTAGGAATTATAACCGACTATCGCGGTCGGTTCGTCATCGAGGCATTGCTGCAGTTCTGGCCGCTCGTCGGCCGAACTTATGCAAACGTCGTTGCAGCAAACATCCTGCGCGTTCAGATATTCAACGAGATTTTCGGTGTAAGTGCGGTCATGCTCGTGATCGAGGCGACAGATGGAGATTTTTGGAGGCTGACGCATCATTCCGAGACCCCGCGGATATCAGCGTATGAAGATCGACACGCTACCGCGACGTCCCACAACGATTCCTCCTGAGGCGCACAAGCGGCTCTAAAAACGCCAAATCTGGATCCAAATGGCTCCGATCGCGCCATTTACGGACCTCGCACAGGCTATTTAGGGCGGCCGGCCCTGTCAAATCGGCTTCCGCCGGGCTCGCGGCCATGACAGGCGGGGCGCAGCGCCGTCTTTCAAAAAGCGTCAAACTACGATAGCGCTCGGCAGTATTCACATCTGGGCGTCGCCCGATTGCAAAAAGGACCGGGCATTGAGGGCGGAGAGAATATCGAGCGGCGCGGGCGGATTGAACCAGGCGTCAAAATCCGACGCCGGCGCGCCGATCGATTTGACCGCGCTGGTCGACGTCATCGGCTACCAGCTGCGGCGCGCCCAGCTTGCGGTCTTCGACGATTTCATTCGCGCCTTTTCCGAGCACGATATTCGCCCGTCCCAATATGGCGTCCTGACGGCGGTCGATCGCAATCCCGGATCGTCGCAAGCGGCGATCGCACAATCGCTCGGGATCAAGCGATCGAATTTCGTGAAGCTTGTCGATGAATTCGAGCGGCGCAAACTGGTTGTGCGCCGCCAGGTCGCCGGCGATCGCCGCGCCAACGCCCTGTATCTGACCAAGGCGGGGCAATCGGCGATCCGGCAGTTCCACGCGATCCGCGACGCTCATGAGGCCCGCATCAGCGCTTTGGTCGGCTCGCCGCTGGAGCGGAAATTATTCCTTGAGCAGTTGCGGCGGCTCAGCGCGTTGCGTGAGGCGCCGGAAGATTAGAAACGGTCAAGCCCGGACGACGGCGGCGAGGGGAATCATTCGGCGCGGCGCCCGTCAATTGGCGCGGATCGCGCCGGGTCCAGGAATGGCGCCGGGCGGGCATTTACCCAAGATGATCATGCCAAGCACTTCGTCCTTGGTGACGTCCGCGGTCCTGGCGATTCCAACGACCTGGCCGTTCTTCATCACCGCGACGCGATCGGCCAGATCGAACACGTCGTGGATGTCGTGGCTGATGAGGAAGATGCCGATCCCCTCCGCCTTCAACTGCATGATGAGTTCGCCGACCTGCGCCGTTTCCTGCGGGCCTAGCGCGGCGGTCGGCTCGTCCATGATGAGAATGCGCGCGTTGAAATGAATCGCGCGGGCGATCGCCACCGATTGGCGCTGCCCGCCCGAGAGCGATTTGACGGGATCCTTGAAGCGGCGAAAATTCGGATTGAGCCGGCCCATCACCTTGCGGGCTTCCGATTCCATCGCCGAATCGTCCAGCGTGCCCCATCGGGTCAGGATTTCGCGGCCAAGAAAGAGATTGGAAGCGGCGTCGACATTGTCGGCCAGAGCGAGGGTCTGATAGATCGTCTCGATGCCATAGGCTTTTGCGTCGCGCGGATTGTTGATCGTCGCCTCCTCGCCGTCGATGAGGATCGTTCCGGCCTCGCGTCGATAGGCGCCCGACAGCACTTTGATCAGCGTCGATTTGCCCGCGCCATTATGACCGAGCAAGCCGACGACCTCGCCGGGAAAAAGATCGACGGAGGCGTGATCGACCGCCCGGACGCCGCCAAAAGCGATCGATATGTCGCGCAATTCGACCAGAGGCTTTGCGACCGCAACATCCATCTTCGCCCCCGTTAAGCCGTACGCCGACGATAGGCAGTATCGATCCAGACGGCGACGACGAGCACGGCGCCCACCACCATTTCCTGAAGCGCCGCGTCAAAGCCGATCAGCACCATGCCGGACTGCAAGGATTGCATGACGAGCGCGCCAAGTATCGCGCCATAAATCGTGCCGATGCCGCCGGACAACGATGTGCCGCCGATGACGGCGGCGGCGATTACATAGAGCTCGTCGAAGGTGCCTAAGGCGTTCGTCGCCGAATCCAGGCGCGCCGTCGAGATGCAGGCTGAAATCGCCGCCAACGCGCCCATCAGCGAGAACACCATCAAGGTGATGCGCTTGGTGTTGACGCCGGCCAGTTCCGCCGCTTCCGGATTGCCGCCGATCGCATAGACGTAACGGCCGAACCGCGTGCGCGTCGATAGGAACGTCATGACGATGCCGACCGCCAGCGCGATGAGGACGGGAATCGCATAGCCGTGCGAAATCAGCAGGCCGCCCTCGGGAACCGGAATATTGTGCTCGGCCGCGTAGCGCTCGGCGACGCGCGGGGGCCAATAGTAAGCGTTGCACATCCAGGTCGCGCCGAGCGCGATCGCGCAGCCCAGGGCCGCCAGCAAAATTTCCGCCCAGATCGGCCGCAGCGCGAAATGGAAACGCGCCCGCCGCCGCCGACCGGCCAGAATGGCCGCGCCGATCGCCAGGCAGGCGAGAATCCCGACGGCCCAGCTCGCCCGCGCGCCGATGGCTCCCATCGGGCCGCCGCCCATCAGCGCGAAAGTCTCGTCCATCGGCGCGATCGTGGCGCCGGCGGCGACCCACCAGGCCGCGCCGCGCCAGACGAGCAATCCGCCGAGCGTGACGATGAAGGCGGGGATGCCGAGATAGGCGATCAGCGCGCCTTGAAAGGCGCCGATCAGCGCGCCGAAGGCGACACCGATGACGACAGTGAGAATCCAGATCAGCGGATGGCCAAGACCCAGAAATTGCGGCAGGAAATAGACCTGCGTGACGCCGATGATCATCCCGGTGAAGCCGAGCACCGATCCGACGGAAAGATCGATATGGCGCATCACGATGACGAGCACCATACCCGATGTCATGACGGCGATCGACGACGTCTGAACGAGCAGATTCCATAAATTTCGCGGCGAAATGAAAACGCCGCCGCCGTTGAAGACCGCGCCATAGACATGGAAGCCGATCCAGATCAGTAGCAGAGCGGCGACCATGCCGATCATGCGCGTATCGATTTCGGTGGCGCGCAGGAACCTTCTGACCGGCGGTTCGATCGGCGCCGCCGAGACCGCCGCGCTCGAGGCTACTGACGACATGCTCAACCCTCCGCCGGCGCAAAAGCCGATTGATCGGCGCCGGTATTAACAGAGAAATCCGCGCCGCCCATGGGCGACGCGGAATAAGGCTCGGAGCTTAGGCCCATTCGCTCGAAAGCGTCTACTTGCAGACCGCGACGGCGCCGGGCTTGACGCCCGCGCAGACTTCGGCCGCCGTGATCCACCCCTTGTCGATGACGACATTGAGATTGTCTTTGGTGATGGGCAGCGGCGACAGCAGGATGCCGCTGACCTTCACATGCTTGGCGCCGCCCGAGAAGGGCTTCACGCCGGCGATTTCCGTCACCTTCTTGCCGGCGGCCAGCGCCACGGCCGCATCGCCCGCCGCCTTGCCGAGATCGCGGCTGTCCTTCCAGACCGAAACGGTCTGCGTGCCAAGCGCGACGCGATTGATCGCCGCATGGTCGCCGTCCTGGCCCGAAACAGGCACCGAGCCGGCAAGCCCCTGCGCGTTCAAGGCAGCAATGACGCCGCCCGCCATGCCGTCGTTCTCGCAGACCACCGCGTCAACCTTGTTGTTGTTCTTGGTGAGGATCTGCTCCATGTTCTTTTGGGCGTTGTCGGGCTTCCAACCGTCGGAAAACACTTCGCCGACATTCTTGATCTTGCCCCCGTCCATCGCCGCCTTCAGCACTTCCTTGATGCCGCTGAACAGGAAGGTCGCGTTCGGATCGCCCTTGTCACCCTTGATGAAGGCGTAATTGCCGGCCGGCTTGGCGGCGAGGACGGCGCGCGCCTGCATGCGGCCGACTTCGATATTGTCGAAGGTGATGTAGAGGGCGGCCGGATTCTCGATCTCGCGATCATAAGCGATGACCGGAATGCCCTCGTCGGTCGCCTTCTTGACGGCGGGGCCGATCGCATCGGCGTCCATCGCCAGAATGATGAGCACATTCGCGCCTTGCGAAATGAGGCTCTCGACGTCGGTGAGTTGCTTGGAGGCGGAGGCTTGCGCATCGGCCGAGATATATTTGGCGCCGCCGGCGGCGAGCGCGGCCTTGATCGCGGCTTCGTCGGTCTTCCAGCGCTCTTCCTGGAAATTCGACCAGGAAACGCCAACCACAATGTCCTTGGCCATCGCGGCGACGGTCGAAAGACTAGCCGAGGCCAAAAGAGCCGCGCCCAGCAAAAGCGTCTTCACGTTCTTCATGAAATTCCTCCCGTAGCGAGTCGCAGATTTGGACCCTTGCAACTCTTCAAAGCTAGCAAACGACACGCGCCGGCCCCAGCCGACAAATCTTTCGCGACGGCGACACTGCTTGGACCAATAGGTAAAGTCAATGCGCGGACACGCCTTGCGAATTATTTTTTTTGTGACGCGCACTAATTGCCTTGCCCGCGATCGGAAACTGGGCTTCTTTATCGTCCTAAACGGACGCCATCGTTGTCGACCGCGCGAAGGAACAGGCGGCTTATTGGGCGCTGAGCGCTATCGCTCACTCCGCCCGCGCCGCCTCGACCTTGATCGTCTTGTCATAGGAGCCGCTGATCTGGATGGTGAGCGGTCCGCCCTTGGTCTTGAAGCGCAGGCTCTTGTCGATGCCGGGGCAGTCCTTGACGCGGAAATAACCCGTCGGCTTGACCAGATCGGCGTTCTCGACGAGGTCGACCCAGGCGCCGCCCGATACCGTGACCTGATAGGCGCCGGCCGGTTGCGCGCCGAGTTTGACCAGCGCCGCATAGGCGGGATTGGCTTTGCCCGCGCGGCCCGGCGCGTGCAGGAAAGCGACATCGCCCTGCGCGGAAAGATTGACCAGCGCGGGCGCGCCGAGCGCCGGCAGGGAATCGCCGCTGGCGAGCGTCGGCAAAGTCCCGCCAAAATGGGCCTGCGCCGTCGAGAGCGGCCATTTGTCGGCATCGCATCCGGCGCCCGCCGCCAACGAAGCCGACGCGCCGGCCGCGCAGACGACGAGCGGCGCGACCATGCGAAAAATAAGAGCGACAGCGTCAAACTTCACGATTCGACCAACCATTTGGACCCCCGCCTCAGTGCTGCCGGGGCAAGATGCCACAACCTGGCGTTGTAGTCACCTGACGATGAGGCCGCCGACGATGGTCTCGATCACCTGTCGTTTGGCGAATTCGAATTTGGCGTCATCGAGCGGGCGCCCTCGCTCCAGCGTCGCAATTTCATGCGCCGCATTGGCGTAATGCTGGGTGGTCGCCCAGATCATATAGAAGAGGTAGCGCGGCTCGATCGGCCGCAGCTTTCCCTCGCCGATCCAGCGCCGCACGACCCGGCCGCGCGACTCCACCCAATCGGCGAGCGTCGTCTCCAAGAAATCCTGGATGACCGGCGCGCCGCGCATGATCTCGCTCGCCCAGATTTGCGAGCCCAGCGGCATCGAGCGGGCCAGATCCATTTTTGCGCCGATATAGCGCGACAGCGCTTCTTCAGGATCGTCGCTCTCGTCGAAGGAGGAGGCTGCCGCAAGCCATGCCGTCAGCACGCGCTCGATCACTGCGCGATAAAGGGCCGCCTTGGTCGAAAAATAATAATGCAGATTGGCCTTTGGCACGCCCGCCCGGGTCGCAATGGCCGCCGTCGTCGCGCCACCAAAACCCTGTTCGGCGAACACCGCCTCAGCCGCTTCCAGGAGCATCCGCTCGTTTTCGGCGCGAATCGAAATTTTGACGAGCGGTTTGTTCACCAGATATCCCCCCGACTCCGGCCGGCTATGCGGGCCGCTGTCGTTGCTCGATATTTTCGGGCGGACCGACAATCGCTTCGCCCGCGAAACCGTCGCCCGTCGGCGCCGCAATTTTCGGCGCCTTGGACAAGATCGCGGCATTTGACCATTTGGTCAAATTCATAATAGCGTTGCCGGCGTTTTGAGGGGGAACCGGCGCGATGTCAGACCTGTCGAATGTGCGCATCAACGGGCAAAGGCTCTGGGACGCGCTCATGGAAATGGCCAAGATCGGCGGCACGCCCAAAGGCGGCTGCAAACGCCTGACCCTTACCGATCTCGACAAGCAGGGCCGCGAGCTTTTCACCGCCTGGTGCGAGAAAGAGGGTTGCACGGTCAAGGTCGACGAAATGGGCAATATGTTCGCGCGCCGCGCCGGCGTCGAAAACGATCTGCCGCCTGTCATGATGGGAAGCCATCTCGATACGCAGCCGACGGGCGGCAAATTCGACGGCGTGCTGGGCGTGCTCGGCGCGCTGGAAGTGGTGCGCTCGCTCAACGATCTCAAGATCAAGACGCGCCGCTCGATCGAGATCGCCAATTGGACCAACGAGGAGGGATCGCGTTACGCGCCGGCGATGATTTCGTCGGGCGTGTTCGCGGGCGCCTATACCAAGGAATTCGCCTATTCGCGCGTCGACGCCGAGGGCAAGAAACTAGGCGATGAGCTCGAGCGCATCGGCTATAAGGGCTCCGAGCCGATCGGCGGCCGGCCGATCCACGCCTTCTTCGAATTGCATATCGAGCAGGGCCCGATTCTCGAAGACGAGTCGATCGACGTTGGCGTCGTCACCCATGGCCAGGGCCAGCGCTGGTACGAGATTCGCCTGACCGGCTTCGAGAGCCACGCCGGCTCGACGCCGATGCCGCGCCGCAAGGATGCCCTTCTGGGCGCGGCGCGGATCGTCGAACTCGTCAATAAGATCGGCCTTTCCAAGGCGCCGCTCGCGGTGTCGACGGTCGGCATGCTCAATCCCTATCCCAACTCACGCAACGTGATCCCCGGCGAAGTGTTCATGACGGTCGATTTCCGCCATCCGATCGACGCGACCTTGAGCGAGATGGACGCCGCGCTGAAGGAAGGCGTCGAGGCGATCGCCGCGGCCATGGGCCTTGCCGCCGATATCAAACAGGTCTTCTACTATGCGCCGGTCCCCTTCGATGAAGGCTGCATCAGCGCCGTCCGCCGCGCCGCCGGGCATCTCGGTCTTTCCCACCGCGACATCGTTTCGGGCGCCGGGCACGATGCTTGCTATCTTGCCAGGGTTGCGCCCACTTCGATGATCTTCACGCCCTGCGTCGACGGCGTCAGTCACAACGAGAGCGAGGACATCAAGCCGGAATGGGCGACCGCTGGCGCCAATGTGCTGATGCACGCGGTGTTGGAAAAAGCGGAGATCGTGGCGTGAGGCGCCGCGCGCTCCAACCAATTTTGGAGAACTAGCCATGTCGCTCGTTATCAAAGGCGGTACCATCGTTGCGGCCGACCGCAGTTATCAGGCCGACGTTCTCGTCGAAGGCGAGAAGATCGCCGCAATCGGCCCGAACCTCAAAGGCGATACGACGCTCGATGGATCGGAATGTTTCATCATGCCGGGCGGCATCGACCCGCACACGCATCTCGAAATGCCCTTCATGGGCACGACTTCGGCCGATCACTACGAAAGCGGCACCAAGGCGGCGCTTTCGGGCGGCACGACGATGGTCGTCGACTTCTGCATCCCGGGCAACGGCCAGCCGCTGATGGACGCCTGGGCCGATTGGGACCGCCGCTCGAAAACGGCCTGCGCCGACTACGCCTACCACATGTGCATCACATATTGGTCGGACAAAGTGCGCGAGGATATGGCGAAGGTCGTCGAGAAAGGCGTGACGACCTTCAAACATTTCATGGCCTATAAGGGCGCGCTGATGGTGAACGACGAAGAGATGTTCGCGTCGTTCCAGCGTTGCGCCGAACTCGGCGCGATGCCGCTAGTGCATGCCGAGAACGGCGACGTCGTCGCTTCCCTGCAAGCCAAATATTTGAAGGCGGGCATTACCGGGCCGGAGGGTCACGCGCTCTCGCGCCCGCCCGAAGTCGAGGGAGAGGCCACCAATCGCGCGATCATGATCGCCGATCAGGCGGGCTGTCCGATCTACATCGTTCATACATCGAGCATTCAGGCGCATGAGGCGATCCGGCGCGCCAGAGCCAAGGGGATGCGCGTCTATGGCGAACCGCTGATCCAGCACCTCGTGCTCGACGAGAGCGAATATTTCAACAAGGACTGGACGCATTCGGCGCGGCGGGTGATGTCGCCGCCCTTCCGCGACAAGAAGAACCAGGACGACCTGTGGAACGGGTTGCGCGCCGGTTCGCTGCATGTCGTGGCGACCGACCATTGCGCCTTCACCACCGCGCAGAAAGCCTTCGGCAAGGACGACTTCACCAAAATCCCCAACGGAACCGGCGGCCTCGAAGACCGCATGCCGGTGCTATGGACCTATGGCGTTGGAACGGGACGCCTGACGATGAACGAATTCGTCGCTGTCACCTCCACAAATATCGCGCGCATCCTCAATCTTTATCCCAAGAAGGGCGCCATCATGCCCGGCGCGGACGCCGACATTGTCGTCTGGGACCCGAAGGCCTCGAAGACCATTTCCGCCGCCACGCAGCTATCGGCGATCGACTACAACGTCTTCGAAGGCGTCAAGGTGCAGGGCCTGCCGCGTTTCACCTTGTCGCGCGGCGAGGTGCCTTGGCGCGACGGCAAGATTCAAGTGGAGCCCGGGCGCGGCAAGTTCGTCAGGCGCGACCCGTTCCCGCCCGAGGCGCGCGCGCTCGCTGCGTGGAAGCAGCACACCGCCGTCAAGGGCGTCGCGCGATAGCATGCTGAGCCCGCTCGCCATCAACGAGAAAGCCGCTGATAGCGCGCGGGTCATCGACATCGCCGGTTTGTCGCTTAGCTTTACGACCGCCGACGGGCCAGTGCAGGCGCTGAGCGGCATCAACCTGGCGGTCGAGCGCGGGCAATTCATCTCCTTCATCGGCCCCTCGGGCTGCGGCAAGACGACGCTTCTGCGCGCGATCGCCGATCTTGAAACGCCGAGCGCCGGCGTCATTCGCGTCAACGGCATGAGCCCGCAACAGGCGCGCGCCAACCGCGCCTATGGCTATGTGTTCCAGGCGCCCGCGCTTTATCCCTGGCGCAATGTCGAGCGCAACATCGCTTTGCCGCTGGAGATCATGGGCTATCCCAAGGCCGATCGGCAGGCGCGCGTCGCCAGGGGTCTCGACCTCGTCAATCTGACCGGCTTCGGCAAGAAATTTCCATGGCAATTGTCGGGCGGCATGCAGCAGCGCGCCTCGATCGCCAGGGCTCTGTCCTTCGACCCCGACCTGCTGCTGATGGACGAGCCTTTTGGCGCGCTTGATGAAATCGTGCGCGACAAGCTCAACGAGCAATTGCTGCGCCTGTGGGACGTGACGAAGAAGACCGTGCTGTTCGTCACCCATTCGATCCCCGAGGCGGTTTTTCTCTCGACCCGCATCGTCGTGATGTCGCCCCGACCCGGGCGCATCCACGACGTGATCGAATGCGGCTTTCCGCGCGATCGCACGCTCGACATACGCGAGACGCCGCAGTTTCTGGAGGTCGCCAACCGCGTGCGGCATGGCTTGCGCGAGGGGCATTCCTATGAGGATTGATCGTGCGCTCCCTGTCACGATCATCGTCGCCGCGCTGATCGCCATCTGGTATGTCGGCGCGATTTTCATGAACACGCCGCTGCAGCGCGATTTCTACGCCAATGCCGGCCGCACGGATTATTCGGCTGCCGATCTTGCCCTCGCCGATCTCAATATGGATCGCCCAAAACTTCCCGCGCCCCATCAGATCGTCGCCGAACTGGACAAGACGGTGCTGGAGACCGCGCCTACCTCCAAGCGCAGCCTCGTCTATCACGCGCTCATCACCTTGCAGGAGACTTTGCTCGGCTTTGCAATCGGCTCCACGCTCGGCATCGGACTGGCGATTCTCATCGTCAATCTGAAAGTCCTGGAAAAATCGCTGATGCCCTGGATTGTCGCCTCGCAGACGATCCCGATCATCGCGCTGGCGCCGATGATCGTGGTCATCCTCAATCAGTTCGACATTACCGGCGTCATCCCCAAAGCGGTGATCGCCGCCTATCTGTCGTTCTTTCCGGTCACCGTCGGCATGGTCAAGGGATTGCGTTCGCCCGATCCCCTGCAGCTCGATCTGATGCGCACCTATTGCGCGACGCGTGCGCAGACTTTCCTCAAACTGCGTGCGCCAGCGAGCGCGCCTTTCTTTTTCGCTAGCATGAAGATCGGCGTCGCCGCCGCGCTCGTCGGCGCGGTCGTCGCCGAAGTGACCAAGAGCGAGGATGGCGGCCTTGGCGCCCGGCTTCTGGCGGGCTCCTATTACGGCCAGACCGTGCAAATCTGGGCCGCGCTGTTTGCGGCAGCGGCGCTGTCGGCGACCCTCGTCGGGCTGATCGGCGTTGCCGATCGCATCGTTTCGCGGCGCATGGGTTTTGCGCGATGAGCGCGCGCGCCTATTCGGGCCTTGCGCCGCCGGCCCTTTTTGGCGCTGGCGTGCTGATCCTTTGGGAGTTCGTCGTCCGCGGCTTCGGCGTGCCGGTCATCATCCTGCCCGCCCCTTCGGCGATTTTCAACCGCTTCATTCACTCGATCCCGACGCTCGCCGCCGATTTCGCCCAAACCATTCAAGGGGTGGTCGCGGGCTATGCGATCGGCTGCGGCGCCGGCCTTCTCGTCGCCATCCTGATCGACCGCTCGCAATTCCTGCAGCGCGGACTGCTGCCGCTCGGCAATCTCGTCTCGGCCTTGCCCATCGTCGGCGTCGCGCCGATCATGGTCATGTGGTTCGGCTTCGACTGGCAGTCCAAGGCCGCCGTCGTCGTCATCATGACTTTCTTCCCTATGCTGGTGAGCGCGGTGGCAGGCCTTTCGAGCGCCGGGCCGATGGAGCGCGATCTTATGAAGACCTATGGCGCGATCTACTGGCAGACCCTGGCCAAGCTGCGCCTGCCCGCCGCCTTGCCGTTCATCTTCAATGCGCTCAAGATCAACACGACGCTGGCGATGATCGGCGCAATCGTCGCCGAATTCTTCGGCACGCCGACCGTCGGCATGGGTTTTCGCATCAGCACCGAGGTCGGCCATATGAGCATCGACATGGTCTGGGCGACGATTGTGGTCGCGGCGCTGACCGGGTCGGCGTTTTATGGAATCGTCGCGCTGATCGAGCGCAGGGTGACGTTCTGGCACGCATCCTATCGCCAGAGAGACGCATGAGTGTTTTTGTAAGCAGGAGGAGAAAGTCGATGAAAAAAACGATCTATGCATTGGTCGCGACGAGCGCGCTGTTTGCCGCCGGCGCCGCGCACGCCGCCGACAAGGTGACGCTGCAGCTCAAATGGGTGACGCAGGCGCAGTTCGCCGGCTATTACGTCGCCAAGGACAAGGGCTTCTACAAGGACGCCGGGCTGGACGTCACCATCAAGCCGGGCGGCCCCGATGTCGCGCCTGAACAGGTGCTGGCGGGCGGCGGCGCCGATGTCGTGGTCGACTGGATGCCGGCCGCGCTTGCGACCCGCGAAAAAGGCGTCGCCATGGTCAATATCGCGCAGCCGTTCAAACATTCAGGGTTGGAGTTAACCTGCCGCGCGGAGACGGGCGTCAAAGCGCCCGCCGATTTGAAAGACCGCACGCTCGGCGTCTGGTTCTATGGCAACGAATATCCGTTCATCAATTGGATGAGCAAGCTCGGTTTCAAGACCGACGGCTCGCCCGGCGGCGTCAAAGTACTCAAACAGGGCTTCAACGTCGATCCGCTGATCCAGAAACAGGCCGATTGCATCTCGACGATGACCTACAACGAATATTGGCAGGTCATCGACGCGGGCTACAAGCCCGACCAGCTTGTTGTCTTCAAATATGAGGACCAGGGCGTCGCCACTTTGGAAGACGGCCTCTATGTGATGGAAGACAAGCTGAAGGATCCCGCCTTCGTCGACAAGATGGCGCGCTTCGTCAAAGCCTCGATGAAAGGCTGGGCATGGGCGCGCGAGAACAGCGACGCGGCGGCGAAAATCGTGCTTGAGAACGATTCCACCGGCGCCCAGACCGAGAAACATCAGGTCCGCATGATGGCCGAAATCAACAAGCTGACCGCCGGCTCCGACGGCAAGCTCGATCCCGCCGATTACGCGCGCACCGTCAAGACGCTGATGACCGGCGGCTCGGATCCGGTGATCTCCAAGGAGCCGACCGGCGCCTATACCGATGTCGTGATCGACAAGGCGATGGCGAAATAGCCGGACGCAGCGGTCCTCGATCCCAAATGGCGCGGCGCAACGACTTGCGTCGCGTCTTTTTTTGCCCGCTCCCTGCCGGCGCGCGGAAGCCGCCATTGGCCTGAAAACCGCTCAAATTGGGATCGGGCTTTAGATTCCTTGCCAAATCGTATCCAAATTGCAACGACACTGTTGCCGAACTCCCACAGTGTTGCACGCTGCAGCGCAGTATAGTGCCTGAGATCGTCGTGAGACCCGGTTCGAATGGCCAATTTCTCCCTCCCCGCCTCCACCGACGCCGCCGAGGACGCCTCGCGCCTTCTGCAACGGCTCGGCTTTGTCGTATTGGCGCTGGGCGCGCCCTGCGCCGAGGCGCTTTCGTCGCGCGCGATTTTCCTGTTTTTCCCGATCGGCACGGCGCTCCTACTCGTCGCCGCCATGCTCAATCCGGTCAAAGGCGTCGGATCGCGGCTATCGGCGGCGCTCGGCTCGCCGATAGGCCTCCTCAGCCTCGCGCTGATCGCCTGGGCCGCGCTCTCGCTGGCCTGGACGCCGTTTCCCGTCGAAGCGATCGAGCATCTCCTCAAACTGGCGGGCACGGCGCTCGCGGTCATCGTCGCCCTCTGTTCTTCGCGAGATCATATGCGGGCGACGGACCTCTATCTGTTCCCGATCGGCGTCGCTTTGGCGATGCTGGCGATCCTAGCGATGGCGCTCGCCGACAATGCGGGCGTCGGTTCCTATGCCGACAGGATGGAGCGCAGCGGCGTCGCGCTGGTGATCATGCTTTGGCCGGCGATGGCGGGTCTGGCGGCGCGCGGGCGCAACGGCCTGGCGCGGCTTCTGATGATCCTGGCCGCGGCGTTCCTTTTCGCCATGGGCGGCCCAGTCACGGCGGCGGCGTTGTTCGTCGGCGTTCTCGTGCTTTCCTTCGCTATTTCCGACGTCAAGCGGACGGTGACGGACCTCAGCATTTTGGCGGCGGCGATCGTCGTGCTCTCGCCGCTGGCGCCCGCCGTCGCGCCGACGATGGCGCGCTGGTTTTATCATGCAAAACTGTCCAGCCTGTCAGGACCGATGGCTCCCCTCGCGGGCGCCGCCGAAATTCTGCTGCATGAGCCGTTTCGGCTGTTCACCGGTCATGGCCTCGACACGGCGGTTCGCGGCGTGGAAGCGGGCCTTCTGCCGGCGCCTATTCCTCGCGACGCGCTGTTCGAGATTTGGTACGAGCTGGGGATCATCGGCGCGCTGCTAGGCGCGGCGCTTGTCTGGCTCGGCTTCCGCAGCGTCGGCGCCACAGGCTCCAAGGTCGCGCCCTATCTCGTCGCCGCTCTTGCCTGCGATCTCACGCTCGCCTTCCTCTTGGAAGACTTTTCGCAAATGTCGTGGGTGACATTGCTCGCAGTCAGCGCGATCTCGGCGGGCGCCGCCGTCCGCAGCCAATATCGCACCAAGCGTCCGCTGGCCGGGGGGCCGCAGCCAAGCCTGTGATTTAGCGACAACCGCCGCCTGGCTGGCCGCGGCGCGCCCTAAAATGGATGGTACTGGAACATCCAGGTCTCGGTGAGGGTCTCGCCATTGGCTTGCAGGAAGCAGCGCATCTCGACCGGATCGGGGCCGCCGACCGCCAGATCGAACTGCACGCGCCAGTGGCCCGGGACGTCGTCGGGCACGGCTTCCACCAGTTTGTAGGTCGAGAACGAGCCGCGCGAGGCGCTGATGACCGGCTCGGGCACCACGCCATAGGGGAGCGTGGCCAGCGGTCCGCCGAGAAACTCGACCATGAATTTGCGCACGCCCTTGGGCCGCGGCAGACCGGCCTGGCCGCCGTTGCCAAGCCGCGTGGCGACGCAGCGCCCCAATTTGGACGGATATGGCTCGTCGGCAAGCCAATGCAGACGGTAGCGCAGATTGACTTCGCCGTCGGCGGGAATCGGCTTTTCCGGCACCCACATAGCGACGACATTGTCGTGGATTTCGTCGTTGGTGGGGATTTCGCAAAGCTGGATCGAGCCTTTGCCCCAACCCTCATTTTGCGGGCCGGGCAAGGGCTCGACCCAAAGGCTCGGACGTCGATCGTAATAGACGCCGTCGAGATAGTGATCGAAGACGCGATCGCGCTGAAGCAGACCAAAACCGCGCGGATTATTGTCCGAAAAGGCCGAGATCATGATGCGCGGCGGATTGTTGAGCGGGCGCCAAAGCCGCTCGCCATTGCCGCTCCACATCGCCAGCCCGTCCGAATCATGCACTTCGGGGCGCCAGTCTACGGCCATTTCCTTCTTGGTTTCGGAGAACCAATACATCGAGGTCAAAGGCGCGATGCCGAAGCGCGAAACGGCGGCGCGCATATACATGGACGAATCAATGTCCATCACGACGCCTTTGCCGCGCTTCATGTCGAAGCGAAAGGCGCCGACGATCGAGGGCCCTTCCATCAGCGCGTAGAGGACAAGCCCGTCGGCGCTTTCGTTCGAATCGACGTAGAATTGCGTGAAGTCGGGAAACTCCTCGGACCGGTCGGCGACCGCGACGTCGAGCGCAATGCCGCGCGAGGAAAGGCCGTATTGTCTGAGTTCGCCGATCGAGCGGAAATAAGCGGCGCCGAGAAACGCCACCCAATCGTTCTTGCGCCAGTCGAGCGCGCCGTCACGAGGTTCCTGGATGCGAATGCCGGCAAAGCCCGCCCCTTGCGGCAATTGGCGCGCGACCGAATCGGCGGGCATGTCAAAATAGGCCTGATCATAGATGACCTTGCGCGACTGGCCGCCTTCGATCACATGGATGTCGACGGCCTTCTGGAAAAACAGCCCCAGGTGAAAGAACGTTATGGGAAAACGGCCCGGTCCGTCGGCGAAAAGGGCGTCGTCCATACGGAATTTTATCTTGCCCCATTCCTCGTAATTGATCTTTTGGATCACCTCGGGCGCCGGGCGCGGCGGTCCGACATAGGGGCCATGCGCCATTTCCTTGGCGTGCGCCTTGAAGGCCTCATAGGAAAACGCGACGGGTTCGGCGAACCGCAGCGCTTCGGCGGCCTCCGCCTTAAAATCGGCGACAGCGGCAAGGCCGGCTGCGGTGGCCGCGGCGCCTTTCAACAAAGTGCGACGATCAACCGGGTCGGACATGAGAATCCTTTGGGGGATGACGATTCATGGGCTGCTTAAAGCATTTCGCGATCAAGTGGAAACAGGCGCTGGAAAGAAACCGCGGGACAATCCTTCCGCGCGCCAGCGTCGGCTCTCGAGCGGCGGACGGCCGCCGCGCGGCGGGCGTGTTGCCGTATCCTGACGCGGCGCCTATATGGGTCGTGGGCTTGGGTTTTGGCGGAGCCGTCGAGGGATTGCGCTCGTAAATGGATGCCGGCGACCAGAATTATCCGCCAATCTCCCCTATTTCAGCGGGTTTGGCGGGTCGCTGCCCCCGATGCGGCGACGGCGCGATGTTTTCGGGCTTCATCGACGTCGCGCCGCGTTGCGCCAATTGCGGACTGAACTATTCCTTCGCCGATTCGGGCGACGGTCCGGCGGTTTTCGTCGCCTTGATTGGCGGATTCATCGTGCTGGGCGCGGCTCTATGGACGGAGATCGTCTTTCAACCGCCGATGTGGGTTCATATGGTTGTCTTCCTGCCGCTCACGCTGATCGTCTGCCTGGGTCTGTTGCGGCCTTTCAAGGGCCTATTGATCGCGCTGCAATATCGCAACAAGGCGGAACTCGGGCGGCTCGAGAGCTGATTCATGTCCGCGCCGCCTCGCTCCCTGCTTTGGCTCGGCCTCTTCACGTCCTTGGCGCTGGTCCTCTTGATTGGCCTTGGACTTTGGCAATTGCAGCGCCTTTCCTGGAAGGAGACCCTCATCGCCGAGGTGGAGTCTCGCGTCGCCGGGCCGCCGGTCGATGCGCCTGCGCCGGCCGACTGGGGCAAGCTCGATCCGGCCGATTACGAATATCGCCATGTTCGCCTCGGCGGCGCTTATGATTTCAGCCGTCAGGCGCTGGTGTTTCGCGCGCTCGATCATCCGCGCGGCCGCTTTGGCGGACCCGGTTATCTCGTCATGACGCCGCTGCGGCTGGCCGACGGCGCCATCGTCATCGTCAATCGCGGCTTCATTCCGCAGGATCAGAAGGATCGATTCGAAACGCCGGCGCAGGCTGCGTCAGAGAATGCGGCAGTGACGGGGCTGATGCGCTCGAGCGAACCGCGCAACTGGTTCACGCCGGCCGACGATCCCGCGCACGATCAATGGTTCACGCGCGATCCGGCCGCCATCGCCGCGGCGCTGAAATTGGAGCGCGCCGCTCCCTTTACGATCGACGCCGACGCCACGGGCGGCCCCGGCGATCTGCCGCAAGGGGGGGAAACGATCCTCGCCTTCCCCAACAATCATCTGGCTTACGCTTTCACCTGGTTCGGCATGGCGCTGGCCCTGGTCGGCGTGTTCGGCGCCTATGCCGCGACGCGGCTGCGCGCGCCGCGCCCGGCGGCTGCCGCAAGAGGCGAAGGTTGATTGAAAATGATGGTGGGCACGACAGGGATTGAACCTGTGACCCCTCCCATGTCAAGGGAGTGCTCTCCCGCTGAGCTACGCGCCCTAATCCGTCCCGGCCCCGCAGGGCAAAGGCGCAGAAGGTCGGCGGGGTATAGCGATTCCTCAGCCCTCGCGCAATGCCGTTTTCCATGCGCCGATTGACTTGGCGCGCGCGGCGTGGTTTTGCAGGACGCTGCGCTTGAATTGTGACGAGCGCCTCGGGCGAACCATGACGATTGCGATGTCGAAACGGCTGACCAAAACCCAGCCCGCCGCCATAAAGGGCGGCGCGACGCTGTAGTCCTGCCCCCAACGCTCCGGTTCCTCCCCCGGCAGGGGTCTTGAGGATAAGGCTCCGTCAGGGGCGAAGCGGGGGAAGTTCGGCCAACAAAAGGAATTCACCCCATGGCAGGCTTCAAGGTCGCGATTGTCGGCGCGACAGGCAATGTCGGGCGCGAGATGCTCGACATTCTGGCGGAGCGGCGCTTCCCGGTAAGCGAGGTCGTCGCGCTCGCCTCGTCCCGCTCCTTGGGCCGGGAAGTGTCCTTCGGCGACAAGATTCTCAAGTGCAAGAATCTGGAGCATTATGATTTCTCCAATACCGATATCTGCCTGATGTCGGCAGGCGGCGCGGTGTCCAAGGAATGGTCGCCTCGAATCGGCGCGGCGGGCTGCGTCGTCATCGACAATTCCTCCGCCTGGCGCATGGATCCTGACGTGCCGCTGGTCGTGCCCGAAGTGAACGCCGAGGCCGCCAAAGGTTTTGGCAAGAAGAACATCATCGCCAATCCCAATTGCTCGACCGCCCAGCTCGTCGTCGCGCTGAAGCCCTTGCACGACAAGGCCAAGATCAAGCGCGTCGTCGTCGCCACCTATCAATCGGTGTCGGGAGCGGGAAAGGAGGCGATGGACGAATTGTTCTCGCAGACCCGCGCCGTGTTCGTCTCCGATCCCGTCGAGGCCAAGCAATTCCCCAAGCGAATCGCCTTCAATGTCATTCCCGAGATCGACGTCTTCATGGAGGACGGCTTCACGAAGGAAGAATGGAAGATGGTGGCGGAGACCAAGAAGATCCTCGATCCGAAGATCAAGCTTGTGGCCACCTGCGTGCGCGTGCCGGTGTTCATCGGCCATTCGGAGGCGGTCAATATCGAATTCGAGAACCCGATCAGCGCCGACGAGGCGCGCGACATCTTGCGCGAATCGCCCGGCTGCCTGGTCATCGACCGGCGGGAACCGGGCGGCTATATCACGCCGCACGAGGCCGCCGGCGAGGACGCGACGTATATTTCGCGCATTCGCGAGGACCCGACGGTCGACAACGGCCTTGTGATGTGGATCGTCTCGGACAATCTTCGCAAAGGCGCCGCGCTCAATGCGATTCAGATCGCCGAGGTCCTCGCCAATCGCGGCTGGCTGAAGCCCAAGCAAAAGGTGGCGTAGGCGCGCGAGGGTGGAAAGCGACTTCGCCTCAAGCTTCCAGCGCGAACGCCGCCAGATCGGCGTTGGCGCCGCACAGTAGGACGCCGACCCGCTCGCCCGGCTCGGGCCGATAGGCGCCGCTGGCGAGCGCGCCATAGGCGGCCGCGCCGCCCGGCTCGGCGATGATGCAGTAGTTGCGCCAGAGCTCCCTTTGCGCTTGGCGTATCGCGGCGTCGCTCACCAGAACCGAAGCGGAGACCGCCGTTTGGGCGATCGCGAAGACTTTGTCGCCGACACGCCGGGCGCCCAGCGAATCGGCGGCGATGGACTTGACCTCGACATCGACGGGACGCCCAGCTTCAAGGGCGGCGTGCAGCGCCCGCGAGCTTTCCGGCTCGACGCCGACGACTTTGACCTTGCCGGCGAACCACGCCGCGATGCCGGCGATAAGCCCGCCCCCGCCGACCGCGACCAGAACCGTGTCGAGCGGCGCAGCGCCGAGACGCGCGAGGTCCTCTTCCCATTCGAGCCCCACCGTCCCCTGGCCGGCGATCGTCTCGAATGCGTCGTAAGCGTGGATCGACAGCGCGCCGCTTTCGCGGAGATAGGCCTCGCATAGCGCCAGCGCATCGAAATAGGTCTTGCCCTGCACGACGACCTCGGCGCCGCTGGCCCTGATCTTGGCGATTTTCACCGGCGCGGCGATTTCCGGCACGTAGATGCGCGCCTTGATGCCGAGGCTTGCGGCGGCATAGGCGACCGCGGCGCCGTGATTGCCGCCCGACGCGGTCGCGCAGCCGGCGGCCGGCGCCGGCCTTGTCAGCAGATTGTTGAAGGCGCCGCGGGGCTTGAACGACCCGGTATGCTGCAGGAATTCCAGCTTGAGCGAGATCGGACCGCCCTCGCCGGTCGGCGAGGCGACTTCCATCAGCGGCGTGCGGCGCACATGGGGCGCGATGCGCGAATAGGCGGCGCTGATGTCGGCGCGTGTGACGTCGTTCATGGGAACAAAACCTCGCGGCATTCCTTCGCCCGCGCCGGGCGAGGGATTCGCGGGGCGGGGACGCGCGTCAGATCTTCAAGGCGTCCTTCAGCTCGCGCAGACGGTCGAGCTTTTCCTGAGCGAGGCGCTTCTGCTCTTCGGGCGCGTCGGCAAGATCCTCTTCCGCGTCCTTGATTTCGAGGCCGAGGCGGTCGGCGCTAAGTTCGTCGACCGGTATCGCGGTCTCGGCCAGAAGGATCAAGCCGGCCGCGCTCACATCGGCAAAGCCGCCGCGAACGAACAGACGGGTATGCTTGCCCTGCGCCTCGCCGATATCGACGATGCCGGGGCGCAGCGAGGTCATCACCGGGGCATGGTCGCGCAGGACGACAAAATCGCCCTCGGTCCCCGGCACGAGCACGTCCTCCGCCTCGCCGTTGAACAACAGCTTGTCGGGAGAGACGAGTTCGAAGTGAAAACTGGCCATATCAACCTCGTTTGAAGCGGCGCGGCGCGCCGATCACGCGACTTCCGCCGCCAGCTTCTTGGCTTTGTCGACCGCCTGTTCGATCGTGCCGACCATGTAGAAAGCGGCTTCCGGCAGACTGTCGTATTTGCCCTCGACAATGCCCTTGAAGCCCTTGACCGTGTCCTCGATCTTGACCTGGACGCCGGGCGAACCGGTGAAGACGGCGGCGACGTCGAAGGGCTGCGATAGGAAGCGCTCGATCTTGCGCGCGCGCGCCACGGTCACCTTGTCTTCTTCGGATAATTCGTCCATGCCCAGAATGGCGATGATGTCCTGCAAGGCTTTATAACGCTGCAGAATTTGCTGGACCTGACGCGCGACCGCGTAATGTTCTTCGCCGACGACGGCGGCCGTCAGCATGCGCGAGGTCGAGTCGAGCGGATCGACAGCGGGATAGATACCCTTTTCGGCGATCGAGCGCGATAGCACGGTCGTCGCGTCGAGATGGGCGAAAGACGTCGCCGGCGCCGGATCGGTCAAATCGTCGGCGGGCACATAGATCGCCTGCACCGAAGTGATCGAGCCCTTGGTCGTCGTGGTGATGCGCTCCTGCAGGGCGCCCATATCGGTGGCGAGCGTCGGTTGATAGCCGACCGCCGAGGGGATGCGCCCGAGCAAGGCCGACACTTCGGAGCCGGCCTGCGTGAAGCGGAAGATGTTGTCCACAAAGAACAACACGTCCTGGCCTTGATCGCGGAAATGTTCGGCGACCGTCACGCCCGACAAAGCCACGCGCATACGCGCGCCTGGCGGCTCGTTCATCTGGCCGAACACCAGAGCGCATTTCGATTTGACGTCGGGATCGGGGTGATGGGGATCGGCGTTGACCTTGGATTCGATGAATTCGTGATAGAGGTCATTGCCCTCGCGGGTGCGCTCGCCGACGCCGGCGAACACCGAATTGCCGCCGTGGGTCTTGGCGACATTGTTGATGAGCTCCTGGATCAACACCGTCTTGCCGACGCCGGCGCCGCCGAACAGGCCGATCTTGCCGCCCTTGGCATAAGGCGCGAGGAGATCGACGACCTTGATGCCGGTGACCAGAATCTGCGCCTCGGTCGATTGCTCGGCATAGGTGGGCGTCGGTTGATGGATCGCCCGCCGCGCCTCGGCGACGATCGGGCCCGCCTCGTCGACCGGTTCCCCGATGACGTTCATGATGCGCCCCAGCGTGCCCGCGCCGACCGGAACCGAAATCGGCGCCCCAGTGTCAGTCACGTCTTGACCGCGCACGATGCCCTCGGAAATGTCCATCGCGACGCAGCGCACGGAGCTTTCGCCAAGATGCTGCGCCACTTCAAGCACAAGGCGCGAGCCATTGTTGATCGTTTCCAGCGCGTTGAGAATTTCCGGCAGATGACCTTCGAACTGCACGTCGACGACGGCGCCAATCACCTGGGTGACGCGGCCGGTCGGTCTGTTGGCGTTTGCCATTTCTATCGTCCTCGCTTCGCAATGGGCCGAGCGCTTGAGCGCCGGGTTTAAAGGTTCAAAGCGCCTCGGCGCCCGAGATGATTTCGATCAGTTCCTTGGTGATCATCGCCTGGCGCGTGCGATTGTATCTTTGCGTCAGCTTCTTGATCATGTCGCCGGCGTTGCGCGTCGCATTATCCATCGCGCTCATCTGCGAGCCATAGAAAGAGGCCATATTTTCGAGCAGCGCGCGGTAGATGCGCACGGCGACGGCGCTCGGCAGCAACTGGGCGAGGATTTCGCCCTCTTCGGGCTCGTAATCGTAAGCCGGCGCGTCCTCATCCGATTTTTCGAATTCCGGGGGAATCAGTTGCAGGGCCGTCGGAACCTGCGCCATCACCGATTTGAACCGCGCGAAAAATAGCGTGCAGACGTCGAATTCGCCCCCCGCGAACAGATCCAGCACCTTTTCGGCGATCGGCCGCGCATCGCCATAGCCAAGGCTGCGCACGGCGCGCAAATCGACGAGGTCGATGATCTGCCTTTCGAACGTGCGGCGAAGCTGGTCGTAACCTTTCTTACCGACGCAAATGATCTTGATCGTCTTGCCTTGCGCAATCAGCGCATTGGCCCGCTCGCGCGCCAGGCGCACGATCGAAGTATTGAAAGCGCCGCAAAGGCCGCGCTCGCCGGTGCACACCAACAGGAGATGCGTCTGCTGGGCGCCGGTGCCGGTCAACAGCCGCGGTCCCTGCGCGCCCTCGACGGCGCCGCCGGCCAGATTGGCCAGCACCGTTTCGATGCGCTCGGCATAGGGGCGCGCCGATTCGGCGGCGGCCTGGGCGCGGCGCAATTTAGCGACCGCGACCATCTGCATCGCCTTGGTGATCTTCTGCGTCGATTTGACGGAGGCGATCCGGTTTCTGAGGTCCTTTAAGGACGGCATCGCTTGGCTTCTCCACACGCATCCCCTCCCCCCTTGTGGGGGAGGGTTAGGGAGGGGGGTCGCGCCGCCCTATCAAATTCAAATTGAACCGCCGTTCCCGAGAGGATTGTGCGACCCCCCTCCCCGGCCCTCCCCCACAAGGGGGGAGGGAGAAACCGCGCCAATCCTTCCAACAGGAAGGTCTGACCCACTAGGCGAAGCTCTTCGAATAGGCCTCGACCACAGCCTTGAGTTTGCCCGAAACGTCGTCCGAAAGATCGCGCGAGGAGCGGATCGCTTCGAGAATGTCGGGATTCTTAGTGCGCAGGGTCGACAGCAGCCCATCCTCGAACGCTTTAACCCGGTCGAGCGGCAGTTTGTCGAGATAACCGTTGACGCCGCAATAGATCGAGCAGACCTGCTCTTCCATCTTGAGCGGCGCAAATTGCGCCTGCTTGAGGAGCTCGGTCAGGCGCGAGCCGCGGTTCAACAGGCGCTGCGTCGTGGCGTCGAGATCGGAGCCGAACTGCGCGAAGGCGGCCATTTCGCGATATTGCGCAAGTTCGCCCTTGATCTTGCCCGCGACCTTCTTCATCGCCTTGGTCTGCGCGGCCGAGCCGACGCGCGAGACGGAAAGGCCGACGTTCACCGCCGGGCGAATGCCCTGGTAGAACAGGTCGGTCTCCAGAAAGATCTGGCCGTCGGTGATCGAAATCACATTGGTCGGGATATAGGCCGAGACGTCGTTGGCCTGCGTTTCGATGATCGGCAAAGCGGTAAGCGAGCCGGCGCCATGCTCGTCGTTCATCTTGGCGGCGCGCTCGAGCAGGCGGGAATGCAGATAGAACACGTCGCCGGGATAGGCTTCGCGGCCAGGCGGGCGGCGCAGCAGCAGCGACATCTGGCGATAGGCGACGGCCTGTTTCGACAGATCGTCATAGATCATCAGCGCATGCATGCCGTTGTCGCGAAAGAACTCGCCCATCGCGCAGCCGGCGAACGGGGCGAGGAACTGCATCGGCGCCGGGTCGGAGGCGGTCGCCGCGACGATGATCGTATATTCCAGCGCGCCGTGCTCTTCCAGAACCTTGGCGAACTGGGCGACCGTCGAGCGCTTCTGGCCGATGGCGACATAGACGCAGTAGAGCTTGACCTTCTCGTCGCCGGACTGGTTGAGCGACTTCTGGTTGAGGATCGCATCGAGCGCCAGCGCCGTCTTGCCGGTCTGGCGATCGCCGATGATCAATTCGCGCTGGCCGCGGCCGATCGGGATCAGCGCGTCGACCGCCTTCAGGCCGGTCGCCATCGGCTCATGCACCGATTTGCGCGGGATGATGCCGGGCGCCTTGACATCCACGCGGGTGCGCTTGGCCGCATTGATCGGGCCCTTGCCGTCGATCGGATTGCCGAGCGCGTCGACGACGCGGCCGAGCAATTCCTTGCCGATCGGCACGTCGACGATGGCGCCGGTGCGCTTGACCGTCTGGCCTTCCTTGATGTCGCGCTCCGAGCCGAAAATCACGATGCCGACATTGTCGCTCTCGAGATTGAGCGCCATGCCGCGAACGCCGTTCTCGAATTCGACCATTTCGCCGGCCTGGACATTGTCGAGGCCATAGGCGCGCGCGATGCCGTCGCCCACCGACAGCACCTGGCCGACTTCGGTCACCTCGGCTTCATTGCCGAAACTGGCGATTTCGTTCTTGAGAATGGCGGAAATCTCAGCGGCGCGGATATCCATCAGCCGACCTCTTTCATACGGGTGCGAATTGAATTGAGCTTGGTCTTGAGCGAACCGTCGACCATGCGCGAGCCGAGCTTGACGACAAGGCCGCCGATGATCGAGGGATCGATTTTCACGGAAATCTCGACATCCTTGCCGCCGGTGACGCCCTTCAGCGCGTCTTTCAGCGCCGCGACATGGGCGTCGGACAGCGAGGCGGCGCTCGTCACCTCGGCGCGGGCGACGCCGCGGTAGGAATCGTTGAGCTTATGGTAGTCGGCGATCATTTCGCGGATGGCGAACAGTCGCCGCTTGGTCGCTGCGAGCTTGATGAAATTGGCGGCGATGCCGGAAATGCCGACTTTATCGAGGATGGCGCCCAGCGCCTTGACCTGCTCGCCGGCCGAAAAGACCGGGCTGCGCACCAGACGCTGAAGGTCCGCGCTCTCGCCGATCAACCCGTCGAAGGTCGTGAGGGCGGCGGCGACCGGATCGGTCGAATGCTCCTCCTTAGCCAGCGAGAACAGGGCCGAAGCGTAGCGCCCCGCCATTCCCGAAACGATGTTTTCCTCTTGAGCCACTTGGTTCGGTCTCTCGATGGCGGCGCCGCAGGGCTCCCGGCGCCGCACGGCGCGCTGCAAACCCTGGGATAGAAGCTGGGAGCATTCAAGCCTCGCGACGAGTCCCGCGCCCCTCGGACCTCAAGGCGCGGGTTGCGTAACATAGGACTTTTGACCACGCAACCCGGCGCGGCGGGGCAAAAATGGACGATTTGCCGCGCCCGCCTAGAAACTCGTGCTCCAGCCGCTCGCCGCCTCGCCGCCGAGATAGGCGACGCCGTCGACCCGCAGATTGGCGGCGTTGAGCAGCGTCAGAATGCCGCCGGAATCGTCAAGCACGCCCGGCGCCAGCGCAACGGACAAAGGCTGGCCCGGCAGCAAAACGCCGGCCGGCAGGGCGATCGTCTTTTGCGCGTCGGCGAGGATCGACCATCCCGTCAGGTCGAATGGCGAATTGGTCATATTGGCGACGATCAGCGCGCCCGTCCCGTCGGGCGCGCGGTGAACGGAGGTCAATTCGGCCGCGCGCGCCGGCAGGGGCAACGGTTCGCCCAGCCCCTTGGCGAAGTCGTAGAGCGGCGCTTCGGAACCGGTCGCGCCGTAGAGGAGATCGCCATTGTCGTTGGTGTGCCAGGCCTGGGTCTGGAAGGCGAGGAACGCGCCGGTCATGCGTTTGCCCGGCTCGTCCCAGATGAAACAGGCGCCGTCGTGCCAGATTCCGTTCTCGCGCACATGCTGGTTGATCGCTTGCGGGTCGCCCTGGGCCATATGGATATTGTCGACGCCGAACGGCGTGTCGGGGGTATAGCCGAAGGCGGCGTCGGTCTGATGCGGATTGTCCTTGTGGAAGCCGTTGCCGTAGAAAAAAACGTCGCTGCCCTGATCCTTGGCGACCTGCAGAATGGCGGTCAGGCGATGCGCGAGATTGTCGCCGCCTTCGCCCTCCACCGGCAATACGCGCATCGCGCGCGGGTCGAACAGATTGCCGCGCTGGAAATCGAGCGCGCCGGAGGAATAGTCGCGATTGACCGGGGAGAGGCCTTGCGGGCGCGCCAGGATCGAGGGGACGATGGGGTGGCGAAAATCGGTGTCGATGAGGTAATAGAGGTAGGACTTGTCAATGGGATCGCCCGGTTGGCCCTTATCGGAGCGCACATTGATGGTGGCGAACCATTGCTGGCCGCCCGCCTCCAGAAGCACCCATAGATGCGGGTTGGTCGCCGGCGCGGCCGGAGCGAAGGCATGGACCTTGCCGCGCAGGCAGACGTAATTGATATGGCCCATGGGCGCCCCCCGAAAGCGCCACGGGCGCGTCGGGTCCAGATTAGGCCGGGACGAAGCAGGCTGGCAAACCGCCGGCGGCGCTCCAGGTCGCATGACAAGAGGCCTGTCGCTTGATAGACGTTGAATCGGCAGGCTCTTGCCGAGGCATCGGGCCGGCGCTGTTGGTCCGGGGGGCCGATGAACAAGCTGTACGGCCTAGCCGGTCTGGCGATCGCCTCGGCTTTGTGCGCTCCGGCCGCGGCGCAGGATCCTAGCGCGCCGCCGCCGGCTTTCAACCCGTTCTGGGTCGAGTTCGACTATCTCGGCTGGGGCGTCAGGGGCGACAGGCTCCCCGCGCTCGTCACCACGAGCCCGGCGGGCACGCCGCCGCCGCTGGCCGGCGTGCTTGGCGCGCCCGGGACGACCGTCCTTTTTGGCGATTCGGCGGTCAATGACGGCTTTCGCTCGGGCGGGCGGGCGACCGTCGGATATTGGTTCGATCCGGCCCACAGGAGCGGAATCGAGGCGAGTTTCTTCGGATTGCAGGACGCCTCGACCGGGTTCAGCGCCAATTCCTCGCAATATCCGATCCTGGCGCAGCCGTTCTTCAACATCCTGACCAATAGCCAGAATTCGTTTCTAACCGGCTTCCCCGGCCTCGTGACGGGGTCGGTGGCGGCCAGCGAGACCTCTCGCCTGTTCGGCGCCGGGGCGCTCTACCGCCAGGAAATCGGCGCCTGGGGCGACGCGCGGTTCAGCGGGCTGATCGGCTACCGCTTCTTGCAGGCCTCGGACAGACTGGCGATTGCCTCTGTCGCCGTCGGCAATTTCGGCGCCGGCCCGACAGGCTTTGACACGAGCGACTCGTTTGGCGCGACAAGCGATTTTTCCGGACTCGACCTTGGCGTCGCCGGGAAATTCGATCGCGGCCCGTGGATGTTCGAAGCGCGGGCCAAGGTCGCCCTCGGCGTCAACTTCAACCAATCCAGGATCAACGGCTCGACGACGATTGCCACTGGCGGCGCGACGACGACCTATCCCGGCGGGCTTCTCGCCCTGACGAGCAATATCGGCGATTATTCGCAGACGCGCTTTGCCGCGGTTCCCGAATTGGGCCTCAAGGCCGGCTATCAATTCGCGCCGGGATGGAGCCTCGTTGCGGGCTATGATCTCCTCTATTGGACCGGCGTGCAGCGGGCCAGCGGCCTTATCGACACCACGATCAATCCCAATCTGGTCCCCCCGCCGCTCCCTGCGGGCGGGCCACAGCGCCCGCAGCCGATGTTCAACACCTCGCCGCTGCTGGCGCAGGGCCTCAGCCTCGGGGTCAAATACGAGTTCTAGGCGCCGCGCCTATTTGGAAAAACCTTGGAAATATCAGGGAAAGCCAAGCAATCGGCAAGTCGGCGCTTTTTCGATCCCATAGATATCAATGGGTTAGAAAAACAGAAATTTGGCTTTTCCAAGCTTTTTCCAAACATTTCCTTGGGCGCATCGTTAGAGATCAAGGGGTTGCGAGCGAAAAAGTTTGGAAACACATTTCACAGAGAATAGTCGATAATTCACCGCCAGAATGGCGGCGCCGTCCTCAAGCCCCGCTTGAAGCGCGACGTCCCGATAAGATGCGCCGGAAAAGCTGGAATGTCCAGAGAATGTTTCTGTAAAAGAGAAATTAAATACCAATCGATATGAGGCAAACGAAGGCGCGTCGCCGCCCTTTCTGCAGCGGCGGCGCCACCATGTCTCTTTGGTGACCGATGCGGCCAAGGGCCGCTCGGCTCACCAAAGAGACATGCAGGCAATTTGCCGCGCCGACGAGACGCAGTCACGCCGAAGGCGCCGTAGCGAAGCGAAGGAGCGCGAAGCGCTTGACGGCGTCTCGGCGGCGTGGCCCCTCCGACTTCTGCCTCTCATTTTTCGGCGCGCTTCTGCACGGGATCGCGCACCCGTCGTCACGTTTTTCGCGTGTTTTGTCCTCATTTTCACGATAAACGGCAAGGATTGCGCGCGCTGCGCGGAGGTAAATCGAGCCCCTCAAAAAATCACGATATAAAGATATCTCCATCTCTGCATGTCGCGGACTACATTACGCAATTTGCGGGACGCTCGAACGTCGATCCTGGAGCGCCGCGGCGACGGCTCCATTGGCGCGCCGATTGCTTGGCGGGCTTTGTGCAAACCTGAGGGCGGACGCGAATGCAGCGGGACGAGGGATTCTGGGGCGAAGTCGAAAGCCATCTCATTCGCTACGGCGGCGCCTTCACGCCCGCGATCATCGATCGCGCCGAAGGCGCCTTCGTCTACGACGAGGACGGGCGCGCCATCCTGGATTTCACCTCGGGGCAGATGAGCGCCATCTTGGGCCATTGCCATCCCGAGATCGTGCAGGCGGTCCGCGACGGCGTCGGTCGCCTGGATCATCTGTTCAGCGGCATGCTGTCGCGGCCCGTCGTTGACCTCGCGAGCGAGCTTGCCCGAAAATTGCCGCCGCAATTGAGCAAGTCGCTGTTTCTGTCGACCGGCGCCGAGTCGAATGAAGCGGCCATCAAACTCGCCAAGCTCTACACCGGCGGCCACGAAATCGTCAGCTTCAGCCAGTCGTGGCACGGCATGACGACGGGCGCCGCGTCGGCGACCTATAGCGCGGGCCGCCGCGGCTACGGACCGCCGATGCCCGGCAGCCTGGCCATCCCCGCGCCCAACGCCTATCGCCCGAGGTTCAGGGGCGCCGACGGATCGCTGGACTGGCGCGCCGAACTCGAGGATTCCTTCGACCTGATCGACCGCCAGTCGTGCGGAAGCCTGGCGGCGTGCCTCATCGAACCGATCCTCAGCTCCGGCGGCCTCATCGATCTGCCGCTCGGCTATCTCGCCGCGCTGAAGCGCAAATGCGAGGAGCGCGGCATGCTGCTGATCCTCGACGAAGCTCAAACAGGATTGTGCCGGACCGGGCGCTGGTTCGCGTTCGAACGCGACGGCGTGACGCCGGACATTCTGACTTTGTCGAAGACGCTCGGCGCCGGATTGCCGCTGGCCGCCACCATCACCAGCGCGGCGATCGAAGAGCGCTGCCACGAGCGCGGCTTTCTCTTCTACACGACCCACGTGTCGGACCCGCTGCCCGCCGCCGCCGGCCTGAAGGTGTTGGAGATTTTGGCGCGCGACGGGATGGCGGAAGTCGCCGCGCGCCGGGGCGAGCGTCTGCGCGCTGGTTTGACCGCTTTGCAGCAGAAGCACGAATGCATCGGCGACGTGCGCGGGCGCGGACTGATGCAGGGGATCGAGCTCGTCGTCGATCGTCACACCAAGCGGCCCGCCGACGCTTTGGGACAGCGCGTCACGCGCCGCTGTTTCGAACTTGGACTGCATATGAACATCGTGCAATTGCCGGGCATGGGCGCCGTCTTCCGAATGGCGCCGCCGCTGACGATCACCGACGCCGAACTCGACCTCGGCCTGGAGATGCTCGACGAAGCTTTGCGCACATCGGTCGCCTGACGCCGCCGCCGGCACAACATCGGGCCGACAGAGCGTCACAACGAGCCGTCACAGAACGGGACGGCCGCGCTTGCAGGCTCCGTCACGCGGCATGCACATTCGCGCCGGTGGATTTTTATGCGTCTCAGGCCGGGCGCGCGGCTTGGCGATCGCGATATGGCCCGAAGGGCGTCCTCTCGCGATTTGAGGATGGAAACCACGGAGTCGACTCGCTATCGTTGGAAGCCTGATCGGGCGCGAGCGAACGGCGGCTTGCCAGGCTGCGGTTCTTATCTCTGGCGGAGCGTGGAGCGGAGGGCGGCATGGGCTGGGACGTGTTCGTTTCGTATGGCCACGCCGACGACAAATGGGTGCGCACGCTGGCGGAAAACCTGCACCAGGCCGCGCTCGATGTGTTCTTTGACGAGTGGGAAATCGGACCGGGCGACGTCCTGGTTCATCGGCTCGATCAAGGCCTGCGCGACAGCCGCAACGGCATCCTCGTGGTCTCGCCCGAATCGCTGGCGCGGCCCTGGGTGCAGGCCGAATATGCGGCGCTGATCACCCGGGCGATCGACCGCCGCCAGCTGCTGATTCCGGTCCTGCTCAAGGACGCCGAGATGCCGCCCCTGCTGGCCACTCGGCTGTGGGTCGATTTCCGCACCGCCGACGGCCCGGATTATCTGGCTCAGGTTGCAAAGCTGGTGCGGGCGCTCAAGGGCGAGCGGCCGGGACCGCCGCCGCGCAACGGAGAGGCCAAGCTGCCCCCCGGCGGCGGCTATGTCCCCGCCGGGCCGCGGCAATGCCGGCTGGCCGTCGCCCTCGAGCGGGTCGAGCTCCATCGCGCCGGAAAAGAGGTCGTGGCCGCCGCGCCGTCCGGCCGGGTCGAGGACCTTGCCGACCTTGCCGCCCGTTTGTCCGGCCTCGCCGCCGGCGCGGGGCTCATGCGCGAGGCGGAGCCGATGCCGGCGCGAACCATCCGCAGCGAGGCGGCGCTGCGCGAGATCGGCGCGGCGCTGGCCGACGCCTTCCTGCCGCCGGCGGTCGCCGAGGCGCTGGCCGCGGAACTGGCCGAGATGGAGCGACTCAACGGCGCGCTGGAACTGGCGCTTGATCTGGCCGAGCCGCTCGCCGATCTGCCGTGGGAGACGCTCAGCCTGCCGGGCGGCGGGCCGCTGGCGCTCCACCCGCGCGTCGCCCTGTTCCGAAAGATCGCCACCGGAGGCGCGGCGCCGGCGGTGGCGGTGCCCGGCCCGTTGCGCATCCTGGTGGCGATCGGCAGCCCGGAGGTGCAGGCGTCCGGCGCCGACCTCTTGGATATGGAGGCCGAGCTCGCCCGCATCCTCGACGCCACCGACCAACCGCGCCGGCAGGGCAAGGCCTTCGTCCATATCCTCGAAACCGGCAGCGTCGCGGCGATCCATCGGGCGCTCGCCGAGCGGCGCTATCACGTCCTGCACGTCTCCTGCCATGCCGGCCCTGGGGTGCTGATCCTCGAGGACGCCGACGGAAACGAGGACAAGGTCAGCGCCGAACGATTCTGGCGCGAGGCGATTCCCGCCAACGCCGCCCCGCCGCTGGTGGTGCTGGCCGGCTGCTCGACCGGCCGCGACGCCGATCTCAGCCAAGGCGGCGCCGGCCGGCTGCCCGGCCTCGCCCGCACCCTGGTCGCGCGGGGCGTGCCGACAGTCATCGCCATGCAGGCCCCGGTCGGCGACCGCTACGCAACCGAACTGATGGCCGAGGTCTATCGGGATCTGGCGACCTGGGCCGAGCCGCAGCCCTTGATGGCGCTCAATCACGCCCGCCGGGTCCTCGAGGAGGCGCGCCAGGCCAAATCGCCCGAAACGCAGCCGCCGCCGGAATGGCCGATTCCGGCGATGTTCACCGCCGCGACGCCGCTCCGGCTCTACGATCCTAGCGCCGCTTACGAGGAGATGCGCGAGCCCGGGACGCCCGTGTTCGACCCTGGCGTCGTGGTGCGGCGGATCGGCGACATGGTTGGCCGCCGCCGCGATCTGCGCCTGATTCGCCGCGCGCTGCGCGACCCGAACGGCGCCGGCGCGCTGATCCACGGCATCGGCGGCGTCGGCAAGAGCACGCTGGCCGCCCAGGTGCTGCACCAGGTCGCCGGTCCCGACGGCGCCTTGGTGGTTTCGGTCGCCGGCGCCACCGACCCCGACCGCCTGTTCGGCGCGCTGGCCAGCCGGCTGGAAGCGATCCTCCTCGATGGCGACGAGAGCGCCCGGAAGTTCTTCGGACGCATCGCCGACACGCTGCGCGCCGTCAAACGGCCTTGGCGCGAGCGGTTCCAAGTCTTGGCGCAAACGCTGCTGCCGCAATTGCGGCTGATCGTCCTGTTCGACAATTTCGAGGACAATCTGGAGCTCTCGTCCTCCCCCGCCGCGCCGGGCAAGGCCGGCGTGGCGTCCGTTCGCGACGCCGACCTTGCCGAATTGCTGACCGAATGGCTCCAGCAGCCCGGGCAAAGCCGGCTGCTCATCACCTGCCGTTATCCCTTCACGGTTTCCGGCAAGATTCCGCGACGGCTGAAGCCCTTTCACCTCGGCCCGCTATCCTGGGCGGAAACGCGCAAACTGATCTTGCGCTTGGAGGGGCTTAAAACCCTGTCCAACGAGGAATTGCGCCGGGCCTATGAAGCGGTCGGCGGCCATCCGCGCGCGCTGGAATTCGTCGACGCTCTGCTGCGGGGCGGTCAGGCGCGCTTCGACGATGTCGCCGAGCGCCTGTTCGCCCATCTGGAGAAACAGCCGGATATCGCCGATCCCGCCGCCTGGTGCGCCGATAAGGCTGGCGATCTTGACGCCGCGCTGGCCGAAACGGTGACGCTCGCCGCCACCGACGTGCTGCTCGATCAATTGCTGGAGCGCCTTGCCGACCTGCCGCTCGCCCGCCGCCTGTTGCTGGGAAGCTCGGTCTACCGCGTGCCGGTGGATGCGACGGGCCTGATCTGGCAGGTCGGCGAGGCCGTCGTCCATCCTCCCGACCCAGCCCGCGCCGCGAGGATAGCCGCGGTCACGGAGCGTCTGAAGGCGGCCAAGAAGGATAATCCGGGGGTTGTCCTGAACAATATCCTGTCCCCGGCCGAAGGGGCGCAATGGAACCAGGACATGCGCGACGAGCGCCGGCCGCCGATGGCGGCTCCGACAGGTTTCGCCGCCGCCCGGCAGCGCCTGCTCGATCTGTCGCTGCTCGCCCCGGTCCGCTTCAGCGACAGTCAGCTCGAATGTTTCCAGGTTCACCGCTGGACGGCGAGCGCCCTCGCCAGCCACGCCACCGACGCCGAACAGCGGGCGGCCGACCGCGCTGCCTTCGATTTCTGGCGCTGGCGGGCCAAGAGTCTTCTCCAGGAGCCGCTGAAGGATATCGCCGATCTCTTGGAAGCGCGCCATCACCTGCACCGGCTCGGCGACCTCGAGGAGCTTCATGCGATCAGCGGGTTCATCACCCACCAGCTCCACACCTGGGGCGCCTGGGAGTGGGAGGAGCGGCTGCTTCACGAGACCTTAGGCTGGATGCCGGAGGCCTCGATCGAAAGCGCGACGATCCTCCACAGTCTTGGCTCCGTCGCGCAGGTGCGCGGCGACTACGACGCCGCGGTCGCGTTGTACCAACGGTCGCTGGCGGTTTGGGACCGTCTCGGGGTGGTGGAAGGGAAGGCGGCGACCTACGCTCACCTTGGAATGGTCGCTTGCGACCGCGGCGATTTCAAATCCGCCCTCGATTGGTATCAAAAGTCGCTGGAAATCCACCAGCAAGAGGACGACAAATTGGGCATCGCCAAGACCTACCACGAATTTGGCATGATCGCGATGCAGCAAGGCGAAGTGGAGGCCGGTCTCGATTGGACGCGCAAGTCCATCGCGATATTCGAGAGCGAAGGATACCCCGAGGAGGCGCGCGAATCCTATCACCATCTAGGAATTATCGCTTGCATAAAGGGCGATTACGCCACAGCCCGCGTCAATCTGCTTAAAGCTTTGTCGATAAGAATGAAGATGGACGATCGGGCTGGCATCGCCGCGTCCTATCACGAGCTTGGCGTCTTGGCGCAAGAACAGAAACAGCCTCAGACCGCTCTCGACTATTTCAAGAAATCACTGGAAATAAAGGAAAGACTCGGGAACCTCGGGGGAATAGCCATCAGCCTCAGACAAATCGGCGCTCTCCTCACGGAGATCGGGCGAGCCGCGGAAGCCGTGCCCTACGCCTTGCAAAGCCTGTCTTTGTATCTGCGCATGCAAAGGCCGCAGGAGGTTTCCGTCAATCTGCATTTCCTCTCCCTTCAGCGCCGCGCTTTGGGCGCCGGGGCCTTCCGCGCCATCGTCGCGCGCAATTGCGACGCCGAGACCACGGCCGCGGTCCTCGCCCTCATCGACCGCCACGAGGCCTCCCAACATGGCGGCGCCGATTCAAAGGGCGCCGCCTCGGATTCTGCGCGCTGAGGCTTGTTGCCCTCGGGCTCGCAACCGCCGTCGGCTGGCCGGTTTGTTGCGCATCGGCTAGGGTGCGGCGGCGTCACAAAGCCGGAGCTTCTTTGTATGGACATCGTCATTCCGACCGCGGCGTCGATCGGCGTGTTCGCCGCGGCGGCGGGGCTGCTGTTGCTGACGCCGGGTCCGGCGGTGCTCTACATCGTCGCGCGCAGCGTCGAGCAGGGACGTATCGCCGGGCTGGTCTCGGTTTGCGGCATCACCACGGGAACGCTCGCGCATGTGCTGGCGGCGACGCTCGGCCTCTCCGCGCTGCTGGCCTCCTCGGCGCTCGCCTTCGCGGCGGTCAAATATGCCGGCGCGGCCTATCTCATTTATATCGGCGTGCGGCGCCTCCTCGCCCACGCGGATGCGCCGGCCGCGCGACTGGACCTGCCGCGGCGGAGTCTCACGCGGCTCTACCGCGACGGTTTCGTCGTCAATCTGCTCAATCCGAAGACGGCTCTGTTCTTCCTGGCGTTCCTGCCGCAATTCGTCGATCCCGCGCGCGGCGCGGCAGCGTTCCAGGTCGCCTTCCTCGGTCTCCTGTTCGTCTTCATGAGCCTCATCAGCGACAGCCTCTATGCGCTGGCCGCCGGCACGGCCGGGCGGTGGGTCAGGCGCAGCGGCCGCTACTTGCGCTGGGAGCGTTACGTCACCGGCAGCGTGTTCATCGGCCTTGGCGTGACGGCGGCGTTTGCGGGGAACGGGCGGAAGTAGGGCGGAGCGCTTGGGGTTGCCGAGAGGGCGTCGCGCTGCCATCGCCGTGCTCGCTGTCAAGGTCAAGCCGCCTTCGGCGGTCGCTTCGCGAACCCTGACAGCTCCGCTCGCCGATGGCGTTTGGCCACCATGTCCTTTTGGTGAGCGATGCGGCCAGAGGGCCGCTTCGCGCACCAAAAGGACATGGAGGCAATACGCCGCGCCGACGAGACGCAGTCACCCCGAAGGGGTCGTAGCGAAGCGAAGAAGCGGCGAAGCCGCTTGACGGCGGCTCGGCGGCGTGGCCCCACCCCACCCAGAGGCGCCGTCGCGCTCCCTTAAGGTCAAGGTCGCGCTGCGCCTCGTCCATCATCCTTCGCAGGACATCTTCTCCCGCTTCGCGAGAGAAGGGACGCGCCCGCCCGACCCCTCAAGGGTTCCCTTCCCCGCCCCGCGCTGCTATGCCCGCGTCAGCTCGCCGCACGGCCAGCCCGCAAAGGCCGCCCCAACCCCCATGACCACGCATACGATCGACAATATCCGCAATTTTTCCATCGTCGCCCATATCGACCATGGCAAGTCGACCTTGGCCGACCGGCTGATCCAGGAGACCGGGACGGTGGCGGCGCGCGATATGAGCGAGCAGATGCTCGATTCCATGGATATCGAGCGCGAGCGCGGCATCACCATCAAGGCGCAGACGGTGCGTCTCGAATATAAGGCGCTGGACGGCAAGACCTATATCCTCAACCTGATGGACACGCCCGGCCACGTCGACTTCGCCTATGAAGTCTCGCGCTCGCTCGCCGCCTGCGAGGGCTCGCTCCTGGTGGTCGACGCGAGCCAGGGCGTCGAGGCGCAGACGCTGGCCAATGTCTATCACGCGCTCGACGCCGGCCATGAGATCGTGCCCGTCCTCAACAAGATCGATCTGCCCGCCGCCGAGCCCGACCGCATCAAGCAGCAGATCGAGGACGTGATCGGCCTCGACGCGTCGGAAGCCGTGCCGATCTCGGCCAAGACCGGGCTCAACATCGATCTCGTCCTCGAAGCGATCGTCAAGCGGCTGCCGCCGCCCAAGGGCGACGAGACGGCGCCGCTGAAGGCGCTGCTGGTCGACAGCTGGTATGACGCGTATCTGGGCGTCGTCGTGCTGGTGCGCGTCATCGACGGGACGCTGCGCAAGGGCGTGCGCATCCGCATGATGGGCGCCGACGCGCATTACGAAGTCGACCGCATCGGGGTGTTCCGCCCCAAGATGACCGATGCGCTGGAGCTCGGGCCGGGCGAGATCGGCTTCATCACCGCGCAGATCAAGCAGGTCGCCGATACCCGCGTCGGCGACACGATTACAGACGACAAACACCCGACCGCCACGGCGCTGCCGGGCTTCAAGCCGGCGCAGCCGGTGGTGTTCTGCGGGCTGTTCCCGGTCGACGCCGCCGATTTCGAGGATCTGCGCGCCGCGATGGGCCGGCTGCGGCTCAACGATGCGAGCTTTTCCTACGAGATGGAGACGTCGGCGGCGCTCGGCTTCGGCTTTCGCTGCGGGTTTCTTGGGCTGCTGCATCTCGAAATCATCCAGGAGCGGCTCGAGCGCGAGTTCAACCTCGACCTCATCGCCACCGCGCCTTCGGTCATCTATCGCATAGCGCTGACCGACAAGAGCGTGATCGAATTGCACAATCCAGCCGACATGCCCGATGTCGTCAGGATCGAGGAGATTCGCGAGCCCTGGATCAAGGCGACGATCCTGACGCCCGACGAATATCTCGGCTCCGTCCTCAAACTCTGCCAGGACCGGCGCGGCTCGCAGATCGACCTCAATTATGTCGGCAAGCGCGCGATGGTCGTCTACGATCTGCCGCTCAACGAAGTGGTGTTCGATTTCTACGATCGCCTGAAATCGATCTCCAAGGGCTACGCCTCGTTCGATTATGCGCTGACCGATTATCGCGCCGGCGATCTCGTCAAAATGTCGATCCTCGTCAACGGCGAGCCGGTCGATGCTTTGTCCATGCTGGTGCATCGCGACCGCGCCGAGGCGCGCGGGCGCGCGATGGTGGAGAAGCTGCGCGAACTGATTCCCCCGCACATGTTCCAGATCCCCATCCAGGCGGCGATCGGCGGCAAGATCATCGCGCGCGAGACGATCCGCGCTTTGCGCAAAGACGTCACCGCCAAATGCTACGGCGGCGACGCCAGCCGCAAGCGCAAGCTGCTCGACAAGCAGAAGGCCGGCAAGAAGAAGATGCGCCAGTTCGGCAAAGTCGACATCCCGCAGGAGGCGTTTATCGCGGCGCTGAAGATGGATAGCTAGGGGCGCGTTCCCTCCCCCCTTGCGGGGGAGGGTTAGGGAGGGGGGTCGGGCTGAACTATCAAATCGAGGCGCAACTTTTTTGATAGCTTGGTGCGACCCCCCTCCCCGGCCCTCCCCCACAAGGGGGGAGGGGGAAGTAGGATGATCCCCCGATGACTCCGCCGCCCGGCTTCGACACCCTCCACCTCGACGTCAACGGCTTTTCCTTCGATGCGATCGCCTGCGGGCCCCGCGACGGCGCGCTCGTCCTCTTCCTCCATGGCTGGCCGTCCTTCGCGGCGAGCTGGATCGAGGTCATGGCGCCGGTCGCGGCGGCGGGCTATCGCGCCGTCGCGGTCGATCAGCGCGGCTATTCGCGCGGCGCGCGGCCGAGCGAGATCGCCGATTACGCCATCGACCGTCTCCTCGCCGATATCGACGGCTTTGCGCGAACGCTCGCCGGCGCGGCGCGCTTTCATCTCGTCGGCCATGATTGGGGCGGGCTCATCGCGTGGCCCTATGCGGTCCATCATGCCGAACGGCTCGCCTCGCTGAGCGTGCTGTCGACGCCCCATTCGAAAGCGCATCTGGACGCGATGCGCGACGATCCCGAGCAACGGCGCCTGTCGGCCTATGTCGGAATCTTCCGCCAGCCCGGCCATGTCGCCGAACAGGCGCTGCTGAAAGAGGGCGCGCGCAAGCTGCGCGCGCTTTACGCTGGCAAATGCCCCGCCGCCGAGGTCGAGGAAAACGTGTCCCGGCTCAGCGAGCCCGACGCCCTGACCGCCACGCTCAACTGGTATCGCGCGCTCGACAACAAGCTGCTGGGCTCGCCCGTCGCGACGCCGACGCTGTATATCTGGGGCAGCGCGGATCAGGCGCTCGGCGCGACCGGCGCCAAGGCGACGGGGCGATATGTGACGGGCCCCTACCAGTTCGAAATCCTCGAAGGCGCCTCGCATTGGCTGCCGCAGGAAGCGCCCGGCGCGATCGCCGGATTCCTGCTCGGCCATTTCGCGAAATTTCCGGCGTGAGCGGCGAAGAGATTGAAGGGGATCGTCAACCGAGTTGATGGCGCAACGCGCATTCCCTCCCCCCTTGTGGGGAGGGTTAGGGAGGGGGGTCGCGCAGGATTATCGGAGCGGAGCGCAATTATTTTTCCGATGGCGCGGTGCAACCCCCCTCCCCGGCCCTCCCCCACAAGGGGGGAGGGAGAAACAGCGCCATTCAAACTGACGGACTCGAGAACTAGGGTGCGGACCCATAAAATAGTTGGCGCGGACAAACGCTTGTGATTCAAGGCTTCCGAAAGGAAGCTTCGATGGATCGGGACCGTTTCTGGCTTACGGACGAGCAGTTCTCAAAGATTACGCC